>Ga0157363_1003542_pt1 | contig 14138 bp, 17 predicted proteins | sample AttsexASBM1_FD_111477 | JGI IMG/M metagenome (GOLD analysis project Ga0157363, IMG submission 111477) | Fungus gardens microbial communities from leaf cutter ant in Ribeirão Preto, State of São Paulo, Brazil - Atta sexdens ASBM1 | ecosystem: Host-associated > Fungi > Mycelium > Unclassified ...
ATATAAATATATATGTATAAATATATATATATATATATATATATATATATATATATATATATATATATATAGATGTACATTATATGATATATAATATATATAGTACAAGCTTATTATATAATCACATGGACTCTCGTTAAACAGCCCATTTATCAGTTAGAATCGATTACAAAAAATAAGTGTGTACATATATCTCTTATATTTTGCTTTGCTTTTTAAGGTAAGACCTCCTTGGCTGCGAGATCGCGCCTCGCTTATCCAATTACTTGCTTATCTAACGGACTTGTCGCTATTGGCACATATTGCGTTTTCTTGGACCGCTATTATGCTCAAGAAGCTAAGCCGAAGGACTGACGACGTATCTTAAAATTTAATACACATGTGTGTATATTGCATTTAAAAAATAATAGCGAGACGTATAGCATATGTATAAATTGAATTGTTTTAAATTCTTTTAATGTCAATTTATCTAAAAGATATGATTCGCGAGGATTGCAATTAATTTTTCCATATTGATATACGAGTAAATCAAGATTAGTCACAGCTCGAGGACGCATTTTTCTTCTTATAAAATATATATAAATATAAAGAGATTTTGAAGTAAAAATATTATCTATTATACAATATGTGAGGAAATTAACGTATTACATGCGCAAAAATATTTGTTTGTAACTTAATTCAGTTGAACGATGAATTATATTTATTTTTACATATATTCCCTCATGTTCCTTTTCTAATGTTAACTAAATGACCTTCGCTTTGTTAACTTCTTATTCTTTTACGCGATCGTATCTTTATTATGATAGTTATATGCAGTATTGCTGTTTCAATCGTAAAACTCTTGAATTTTTTATAATAAATTAGAATTTTCTTTGGATCACTGTATCTTAATGTATGTGTGCAACGTGTAGTAATTTACGCATTATTTAATATAGAGATAATGTTACTGTGCATATATAATAGAAGCTTAAATATTATATATATAGAGAAGAATGACTTGACGAAAATGTGCTGCACGAAGGACGATACTTCGGCATTGTCAAGTTTAATGTTATCAATATTATTGTTAGAAAAAATACATTAAAATTTATTTGATATTTCAAATAAATCTTATTTATTATGAATTTTATTGAAGACTTTAGCCACTTCCGTGGTCTTTCATAAATAATTCGTTTTTCAAGTTCATAAAAAAAGATGTGCGATTTACTTATCATTACCATATAAAGTAATGATTGATATCTTTTTTGTGCGTAGGTGGATTAAATTGGGTCGCGCTTTTGAAACATCATTTTCACTGTTTCGACCTTAATCTTATTATGTTAAGTGTAATGCAGAAATAAAAAAAATTAATATCTGACACACGACGTTCAAAAAGATCTTGGCAGTATATATCATAGGTATCAGAAATAATAAAATGTTTCGCCGTATGTAGATGGAACTATCGCCTATCACACTTAGAGATAATATTTAGCATCTCAATAGATAATCAAAATAGTTCAGCTTCAGAATTGCAACAAATATATTGTGAAAGTGCGAATTAATTCTAACGTCTAATATTAGATTTGCTAATTCTGTGTGAGAGGTAATAATGAACGATATACACACACACACACGCGCGCGCGCGCGCACGCACGCACGCACACACACGCACGCACGCACGCACGCACGCACGCACGCACACACACATATCTTTCATGAGATTCAATCGTTAAAATTGATAATTAAAGAAGTAGTGAAGTATTGTAAACAATACTATGAAATTGGTAAATACGAAACACTTACCGCTGCGGTAAAATATTCCATACATACGTTAATAAAAATGATACCACATTATTTCTGATAAAATAGAATCGTTATTTCTTCGCGACAATCGGAAACTCCATTAAAGATTATTCTGATAACGTATCTTGATAACGAACAATTAAGGGTGCGGTCGAGTTGTCACTACAAATGCTTCAAAGTATTTGATTAACCAATCGGAAGATAAAAATTTTATTGACTAATCAAAAATGTTTCGAAGCATTCGTAGCGGCAACTCGACCGTATCCTAAGTTTGTATTGCTATACAAGTCATGCGCAAATAGTAGAGACATATAAGAATAAACATCGCGTAATACGCGCAATAAGAATTTCAATTTACGTTCAGTCTAATGACTTTGATCTGTCTAATTTGTGTTTACTTTCAAGATCAAAGTTTATATTCCGATTCATTGTACGAAGACCGCGGGCCTCCTCGACATTTTCGCTTGGAGGCAATTGCACATTTTCAAAAATAAAGGATTTTAATATCACATTATTGGATGGATTTGATTGAGAAGAATTCGCATCTCGTTCCAGAAAACTCGCGCCCTCGGATGCTGCTGTCTGAGCAGAATTAAAAATGCTCCGTTGGGAAGCGTTCGACGAATCTCTGAGGAGAACATTTTGGAAGCCATCACCTTGATAAATGATACCGGTGTGTTTACGCGGTAATCGCAAGGAACCGCCATAATTCGTACGTCCTCTCGGAAAGTTTCTCTGCATCACAGGAACTACGTTAAACGTACGCTTCAATTCATTCTCGCTTCTGCTCTCCTTAGGCGAGAGAGTGTGCGTATCTGTGATCGTCATGCATCTTTTCTGAGATGTTCGAGTTTCATCCTGCATGGTAATCTTACCATGGACTCGTACAGATTGATCATTTTCATGCCAAGGATTACATTCTCCATAGCTGCTAGTCGCAGCGTCAATATTGAGCATCGCATGTTCGGTACTCGGAATCTCGTAGTCACGAGCCACGTTTTCCGCATCCGACACATTGGGCAATCTATCTGTTGGATATCCTGGTAACCGATGCGGACTGTTCTGATAATTACAACTGAAATTATTTCCCCCGGACGCGATCGATTCTTCTGGATATTCCAAAGGAACGCACATGTTTTGACCAACCGCACTGTTCGTGGTGCAATATTGGGAAAAATGCGCGAAAGGAACACTCTCATGACTATCAAGTTGATGAGCATTCGTGGTATCACTTTGACATTGACTCGAATTACCGTCCACCAATCTCGCCGGAGAATTGCAGCTATAGAAAAAACACTGTGGTACACTCGGATTTGGTATCACATTCGCCGTTTGTAGATTCAACCGGGCGGCAGACGACTCTGGCGATGCCGGATTTGAGATTTTGCCACGCGTTTGCGCTATCACTGTCTCGTAACTAGGCGGAGGACCGTATAATTGATAATAAGGGCAATTGGCATCATTTAATACAACGTTCATATTCTGATAGTGTGTCGATGTGGTCGCGTTACCGTTATATGCTGGCGCCGCTGTATTTCTCTGAGGGCCTGTTCAAGGAATTTACATAAATAAGGTTTTCTCACATAAAGTAAATCTTTTTATAAAGTGAATCTATTAGAAAAGAATACGAGCCTTTCCACATGCGATGTAATAGGACGGTATTTCTCGCTGAATTGTATGTAATACGAGCTTGCTGCGCTTGACAAGATGCATTACGAAGAGAACTTTGCGATCTAGTGGTAGAAGAGCGAGTTGGAATAGCCGAAGCTGCTGCTCTGTATCTGCCTTGCAACCAGTATCGATACCACCAACCACCACCAGAACAGACCAAGAACATGATTATAACCAGGATCCTGAAAAATTAATTGTACATATTTTTATTGCTGTTCAGTTTAATGAAAAAGCTGCATATTACACAACACATTGTGATTATTATTAAAATTCAAAGAAATCATTATTGTCAATCAACACCTAAAAGTAACATTAATGTTACAACATGTCGCATTCAACAATATAATTGTTATGTAACACTATGTATCGTGTTACATAACAATTATTTTTGAATTTTAATTATAATATTGCAAAATTATAATATTGAAATTATAATATTGTTATGTTACTTTTAATTGATGTCGTCTGGATGACTTACCAGTAATACCACAAGTGATGGAAATGAAATCCAGGTGACACACAACAACCAAAAGCACAACAATATTCTGTTCTTGAACATCTGCAAACATTATAATCAATATAAAATTAATTTTTCATATGGAATATAATAAACAAAATACAATAAACAATTCTTTAAACATAAGTTTTTTTACAGTCGATAAATCAAATGCAATCTAATAAAAATTAGTTAATATATAATTAATATATAATTAAAAGAGGCAACATACTCATAGTATTTTATTTCTCCAGGCATATCAGAGGCACAGTACTTCGCTTCTGCCTAAAAAGAATTGTGATATTATAAACATTCGTAAAAATAAACAATTTTGTAATCGAATATGTAACAAAATTAATTTTATTAATAAATTTAATTAATTTTATTAATAAATTTTATTAATAAAATTGTAACAAAATCTCGTGATAACTTTTTATACTTGGGATTTTATAGGATGCTCCATTGTTTGATTCTATCCAGAGATCATGAATTCAAGTGCAATTAGGTAAAGCTGCAAAATTACAGAAATATTTCTATAATGCGGCAATTTCTGCATTCGCGAATGTGCAATTTTTTTCGAATAAAAAAGAAACTGGGAGAAATGAGCGTCATTCACTCATGAAGGACGAGGCAACTCACATAAATGAGACACTTCGATGTACCCATGAATATCGCGAGTTTCTTCTTGCTGTTGCGAGCCATCTCGTCAATAAATATCTTCGTTGTCGTTTCGAGTCAAACGCAATCGGATCTAGCGCGATGTTTTGACATAATCGCCATTTCCCACCGTCCGTGATGTACACACAACATTGCACATTGCACTTATTGATTTCAATTTCGGAACTCAACAATGACGTCAGCTCGCCCAGTGCTACCACCATGATAGAAATGAACGATAGGCGATGATGACGCATTCGATGCGTCAATGGGATCCAATGCCACATTCACTAAGAAACTCAAGTTTGATTGATTCTTATCTATTGGGATTCAATTACAATTCAATTGCTACTTAGCCGCTCAATGAATGATTATGTTATAACTATATAAACTTATATATAAATCTAAATGCAATATTATAATTAAAAATTTGCAAATTGTCATGACATCGAGGATTCTTTTAAGTCACGCTAATTTATTAGAAGATTATATATTTTCGGAGAAGACGGATCTAAATATTTGATTTGCTTTTTTTATAAATCATTTTTTTAATATAAAATTATTTTCTTTATTTTTATAAAGAAACTATAATAAAGGTACATTATTCTGTTAGTAATTGGATGAATAATTGATTTTCGAACAGAGAAATTCTGGGTTCTTCAGTTTGATAATTTAGAAATTAGATATTATAGCAAAAGACATCTACAAATAACATGCTCTATTTACTTCTAAAAAAAAAGTTTACCTGAGACAAGTAAATTTGATTAGAAATAGATGATATAAAATCAAAAAATAAATTTATACATATATAAACTCATGCTTTTTATTTCCTTATTTCTAATATCTTATAATTATACAATCTTATAATTCGTTTTCCTTTTTCAATACTTTTACACGTGCTGTTCTATTCAAGCAAATAGATGCAGCACATAAAGGCATAATGATTATAATAACATTCTTCTTGCTTTGACTCTCCTTCTATTTAAACAATATAATCGTGTAATCATGAAAACAGCCAAATAAAAATGCAGAATGAAATAATAAATTTTTAATCAATCTGCAATTAATCTTATCTTCCAAAATTTTACTCGATTCTTTTTCAGATCACAGTCTTATTACAAAAGCGTATCAATATATCTTTTTTTTCATTGATTCAATTGCTTTTTATTTTACAATTCTTCGATCCTGATTATCTCAAATATAAGCATTTACAAATAGACAAAATTTAAATACTGTATTTCGTCTACATAAAGATACAAAAAGCATAGCATTTTAAATAACACTATGTTCTTTTTAATAGACACTTTTTAATATTAAGCTAAAATCGAAGCATAAAGTCTTCGATATGTGAAAGTGAAGGAAATACGATATTAATGCTCTAAATCAAATTTTTACAGCATATAAAATTGAAGTAGATACTATACAAGTTTATACATAATACATTAGATTCGTAAATTCATTATGCTTATTAAAGTAAGCATTTGACAATATTTTTTTCTTTTTACGTATCGCAAAGTATTTGTTTGTATACATACATTTATATATATTTTGTCTTGATTCAAATTTTTCACGGAAAATGTATTTGCGGTTTACCTACCGAATGGATTTAGATTTTTATTGTAATCATCGTCATCGTTGCCAACCCGATCATTATCATTATTATCGTCTTTAAAAGGATTATTCGCGTCATCATCGTCGTCATCGTTAGCAAAGGGATTTTTAGATTCATCATAATCGTCAGTTTCAAAGGGATTTGATGACACAATAGGGGTTTTCGAAACAAAAGACTTGTCGATTGGCGATGACTTTGGTGTAGTACTGTTTAAAATGCGGGCTTCTCTAATCGGCACCGGCGAAGCTTTAGCAGAGTTACCGCGTGGCGTCGATAAACCGCTTCCCGTTCCTGATATATTCGCCTCCAACGATGAAGAATACACATCTGGCTTGACAAAATTACGGAAACGTTCTTCCGTTATTAATGTAGGAACGTCATATCCAGCTCGTCGAGGCTCTATTTTTCCTGTTAGAAAAATGCGAAAACATATTAATTATTTGAAGATTGTAAGTAAAAAGGATATATGAAAAATGACTCGTAACACATACGTAATAAAATAAACGCATACATATATAAGTGTGATATTAAAGTATACCTGAGATAGAACTCTTTCCTTCATTTAATCTGAGTCTCGCTTCTGCACCTGGTCCATAATTTAACTTAGGTTCCTCCAACTTGGTCGGTGTAGGTAGTGATTTGTCTGTATCAGTGATTACTGTTAATTTTTTAAAAACGCCTCTACCAAAATAATCGGCTACTAAGGAAAATGGATCTTCTGCTCGATCGAGAAGACTGTGGAAAGTTTCATGTAAATCTCTTGACTGTTCTTGCGCTCTTATAATATCCAATAATTTCTTGTTATTTGGCAAGCAAGCTGGGCATTCATTTTCATTTTCCGAAAAGCTTTGAAAACAACTATCCAGAAAAACATATAAAATGAAATAAATTATATGATAGATAAATTCATATACCATAATACAAATAAGAATAGTATTAAAAAAAAACTGAACTCACTGTTGATGATAAGAATGTTGACACATGAAATGCACAGATGGCAATTCCAATTGATGATGGCATGCGCTACATCGTGATCCTTGAAAAATTATCGTATTATTCTTTATTGCTTCTATTTGTTCTCGCAATTTAAGAGTATCAGCTCTATATTTCTCTGTTAATTCCGTGTCAGCTTGAGTTTGCTCATTTTCTGTTCGTAATACACTGCACAAATAACTTCTAACGTCTCCCAGTGTGCAGGTCAATGATGTAGAAATTGCGTCAATGACCATTAAAGGAGATAATAATCTTTCTTGAGCTATAATGATATTTTTATATGCATTAACAAAACAATATTTTCTAATGTATTTGATTGAACTCAATTGATTGAATTCTGCAAATATATTTACCGATATAAGCTAATATATCCGCGAGAAGTTTTGTTGGTGCATCCTTGTTTTTAGCCACACTCCATAAAGCTTGTACCCATAGATTAGGATCCTGATGACCGAATCTTTTGCAAGTAGCGAGAACTTGTTCGCTATCTCCCTCGCATAAATGAAATCTTAATATTTCTTGATATCTAAGATAATAAATAAAAAAAATGTATTTATAAGTATTTATATGTTATATAATTATTTATACAATCACATCTTACAGCTTGCTTTCTTCGTAAAGGAAAAGTAATCCTTTTCTGAAATTATGTTGATGACAAAGTATTAATATTTGGTCTTTATCATAACGGGCCTCGGAATTCTGCAGAAGTCGTACAACTTTCTGTTCATATTGTAATTTAGCTACATCGTTATCTAATGCCGACCAAACATGTAAATAATGTTCCACTAAGGTGTTGTAAATAAGTGTACTCCACCTATAAAAAATATGAAAAAGATAAAGAATTAATTTCATGATAAAAAATATATGCATTCTTTTTATCGTGAAGAATAATAACCTTGTATCTGATTTAACTAAATGCTCCAAGAATTCTACGAGTCGTTCAGAATTATTTAGAAATAAATGAATAAAATCTTCTGGACTAGCTTTATCAACACGCTGTTCCGTATAACCATTCAAAGCTTCCTACAACAATAAAAAAATCCATCTTTTAGATTTTTAGATAATAATAACTTAGTCTAAACGTATAAAATTTAAATATATATGTATTCATACCTGATCTACAAGAGGTTTGTTGGATGGTTTATAATTTGTGCACAAGGCTTTCAAAAATTGTGTGGATTCATTTGGCACATTTTCTATTAAAATATTTCCATATTTCTTCATATTAGCTTCCGCCTAAATAATTTTTAAACCGTTTTTTTAATATAAATATTTTATCATTTTTTGTAGAAATTTATGTGTAAATACGTAATACCTCTTCGAATTCTAAAGTTGCCATGTATTCTAAAGCCTTTTTATATTCTTGTTTGTCTTCGATTTGAATACGAAGATACCATTCGTGTTTACCGTGTTTCTGTGCAAGTAGTAGAGCATCCTCCGGTGATGCTTGTCGGCAAACTTTTATCGCTATTTCTACGTCAAAATCAACTTCACGATCTTTAGTCTAAATTTATAAAATAACAAAAAAAAAATATATATATATATATACATCGCAGAGCGCTAGTAAAATATATATATATATATATATATATATTATACAGATATATTAATAAATATTTAGTTTTGCATATATAACTTACCATAATAAATTCTTTTAACTTATCAGTATGATTAAGTTTAGTGTAACAATTTAATAACAAAGTGGTATGATCCTCTGTTGCTTGTCCGTTTTTATGCAGCGCTTGCAAATATGTCGTCAAATTATCGATATGTTGAGAATCCAAAAATTTTCTTATCACGTAAGACGGTTCCAATTTGCCTATAGTCTTTATATATTGCTCTATAGCGCCATTATGATCCCCCTTGGAATATAAATGATCTCCGTATTGACGGAAAATGTCTATAAGACCTTCTGCATCATATTGCTGATTTTTAGCTATTCTATGATAGCACAAAGTTATATTATTAAAAATTGTAATGCTTTGATTTAATTACAACTAAATTACAACTAAATTAGTATATCTTATGTACTAGACATACCTTATAGAAACATCGTACAAATTCTTTTTAAAAAGCAACGCTAATTTAGATTGTAAATCTTTCTCATCTAAATGATACAATTTATTATCTCCACTAAGTATAAAAAATCCACCCCACTCGGACAAGACTGCTTGGACAGATACCATCGGCGCAGAGAACACGATAAACTTATTTTGAATATCAAGCACAGTAATAATATGCTTATCGACACCAGGAGGTATCGGTTCTATCGTGCTATGGAAATTTCAGATATGTTTTATAACATAAATATAATACAATTACAAGAAAAAATACACATTCATGTATTCATTACTTGGGTTTGGCAGATATAGTTGTTGTCGTTCTTGGAACATTCGCAGCTTCTTTCGCCACTATCACCAAATAAGTCCTGAACCATTCTAGCATTATTTTTTGACCTTCCACTGCATAACACGGACCTCTACCATCTGGGGTGTAACAATAAATAGCCTGAAAATTTTGTTCTTTTGAAAAATGGATGCAAAATGTAAGATAAGATACAAGCACAAAGCAACACATGTCTGACGTACGTCATTACGTCCGATCATAAAGTGACTGTCTTGCATAGACTCGGCAAGCACGCTGCATTTTCGCGCGCAACCCATAGTATCCAAAGTAGATTTAAATTCCTTATCCTTAACGGTAATATTATACAGGAACACACTGTTTTGCATAGCAACAAACAGATACGTTTGCTTACCAGTTGCTCGTATCGCGAGGCCAGTAATAGACAGATTGGCGTCTTTCAAGACTTTTATTTTGTTCTTTCTTTCTCGAGTGAGATCGCCTCTGAAAAAAATTTAATTCAAGATTACAAGATAATAAAACATATTGCATAAAGAAATGCTAGTTTCTAATATTAATGATATCCAATATAAAAACAAGAAATAACAAAAAAGTTACTTACCTGTACAACATTATAGAGCCATCCCCGAATCCGATAGCCATTAATGTAAGACTAGTATGTACACACAAAGCTGTTGGTGGAACTGCTCTGTAACTAGGTATGGCTCTGCTTATTCGAACGCATGTTGGATTACCTTGTTTATCAAGTTTGGCCAAGTTCCAAACCTTTATAGTAGGATTGCATCCAGGCTCGTCCTCCTATTAATATAATACATTCAAACAAATTAAAATTATATATTTCTTATTCATCCAATCTTTAATCTGATAATTTATTATTTACAGGATATTTGATAACTAACGATAAATCTTTCGCAGGGACAGAATAGACTAGACTGAGAAGAAAAGTCGTCTTATCATTTTGCAATTTTCGCAATAGTTAATAAGATATTAATTGCTAAAAATTACCGAAAGTTGATCTTCAATAATTTTTTTACTCAAATACTATCAACTTTACAGAAAAACTGTAAGAGACAAAAATTATTTATTTTCTTTTCACAAAGTTCTGAGAATTTTTTCAGAATTTTCTAATATCATATTTTCTCATGATGATAAAAATAAGAAAATGCAGTACTAAAAAGTTGATAAAAAATTATGAAAAAATTCTTTGTTAATAAAAACTTATTGAACACCAATTTTTGACAAATTTTAGTAATTAATATCTTATTTACTATTGCGAAAATTATAAAATGGTAGAGGACTTTTCTTCTCAGTTTAATCCATTCTGCTCTTGTGCAAAAGATTTATCGTTACTTATCAAACTCTGTATAGATGATGAAAAAATATATCATAGCAGAAGAGATCATAGTGGTACTCTTACACCAATAGTAAACAGAAAAGTGGAGTGTTGGACTTGCTGTGCCAATATCAGAGTGATTTCATAAGCTCGAAAGGTTGTGATTTCGTACAACCTATTTATTAAATGTACATTGCCTATGTTATCCCCGAATACCAGATTGCCATTGCCACTGGTAGCTGCCGCAACTTGCGCGTCCTGTACAAGAAATGTAAAAACAACCAGAAGCTTATTCCTCTCTACGACAAAAGCGTGTGACAGTTAGGTAACATTTGATGCTTTCCAGCAAGAAATACAGTGATCATTTCTTTATTAAACTGGCAAACAACATGGATATAATTCAGTGTTACATTGTGTCATTCGTATCTTCTGCTGGGAAGTAACTATCATTATCTCAATATGCAAAAGGATCAACTCACCCCGAACGCTGTCGCGATCTTCCCCGCGTCAACTTCCTTCTTCAAATCGAAGAAATTAAAGCGTCTCCACTAAAATGACAATTAAGATTTATGTTTTATGTTTAGGTTATCTCGATCATCCAGTGAGAAAATGACGAATTGAGACGAGTTGCAAAGAAATAATGAAAAAAACTGACCTCCAGAAACGCCATGATATATGAACGAAACGATGCTTGTTACATATATTCAGAGAGAATTGTAGGTCCTGCGGTTGTGTACAGACTTTTGACAGCAACACGTACGATCGATCCACCACACGCCCGCTGTCTCTCGTTCCCTGTCAGCTGTTCACATCGTTTTTGGCAGCACATGTTGCGCGCGTGCGCGCGAAGTTTCCTTACCCGCGTGAAGTTAACTATAGGTTGAAGAATTCCTACGTTAGGTGGCGACACTAACGCAGTTGGACGATTGCGCCTCCAGCGGTGAGCCGGAAAAGTTTGCAATCCTCGCCCGCGAGTTAGTTCGAGTGCACGCATTAAACTTTATCGTATCTCATTTATGTGGTTAAGTAACGAGAACAGTAATTAAAAATGTTTAGCAGAGCGTTTTACACAGAAATGGAAAAAAAAAATAAGAATTCTTGGAAAAAGAGATAAGAGTCCGCAGGTATCGTTGCTTTTCTCATTTCTTAACAATTCGTGTGTTATAATCCGAGCTGATTTCTTGCATCAAATTTTAATGGCGACCATAAGCACTTCGCAATGAACGTTTTAGCGTTCCTGAGATGTATTTAAAGTCTACTTTAAATGATCGATAATTCACGACAGGATATTTCATTTATAATTTTATGCGTCATAATTTGAAAATGTCATTAAAGAATTCTGAATATACAATTATAGAATATATATTGTATTAAAATTCGGAATTATAGAATATAAAATATATATTGTATATTAGATATTAGAAATATTGAATATACTTTTAAAATGTACATTATATATCTATTCTAAAATTTTAATTAATTTTATTTAAATAACTATTGTATAACAAAAATAAAAAAATTTATTAAATAAATATAATTAAATGTGTAGGAATATCGAATTATTTTAATCATAATTTTTTAAACCATATATTTTGACGTACCTCAGTAAAAATATGACAAAGTAGATCGTCTAAAGTGGTTTCAATGACTGAAACAATACACGAATTCAATATATATGTCGTATTTTAATAAAAATTGAATCAATTTAACGTTATTTCAATGGGACTTGCAATTCCGTTGCAATTTTGTTTAAAAGAGAAACTCTTCGCAATCTCTTCCTGTAAGTCGATCTCTCTGTTTTCACTCAGAAGTTCGGGAGATCTTGAATTTCTCACGTATTTTGGAATCGCGGATTACGACGAAATCAAATATCCGCGGCCGCGATGATACTCGTTTATATCTATTTACGCCGATATCGTGATTCGATTCAATTAGGTCGGATGAGTGAAAGGATTACAAAAGAGGCCGCGACGAAGTGGCATGCCAGTGCAATGCTAGAGTACAATTTTCGAGAACGAAGAGACAAGTTCACCTCGCCTCATCTCGATTCGACTTCCATTGCAATAGCATCTCGCCTCGTACGCTCTCGCATCGAGATAAGACGTAAGTTCTGTTATATTTGTTAAAAAGGACGAACAATTAAGTGTGTTTCGATGTTTGTGGGGCGGGCGTGTTTATGTGTATGTGTGTGTTAATTGTTGCTTTACAGAGCTGTGCGCGGGACGTAGACTCTCGAGAAGACTGGTCGTAAATTCCTTGAAAATCGGATCGTTATTTCCGACGACGAATTATATCTAGAAATTCCGGACAAATTCTGCGAGGGACGAGGGGGCTGCCTCTCTCTCTCTCTCTTTCTCTCTCTCTCTCTCTCTCTCTCTTTCTCTCTCTTATTACAAAGTAACAGATAGATCTCTCGCACGCATAACACATCATCGACGCAAACATCAGATCGGCAACGACGATTTACAAAACGGAACTAAGCGTTTCGACAATCCTTTTCTCGTTGGTCGTGTTGCTCCTTGATTCGTACTTCAGCCGCACTTATGTATTTAACAATTTTAATTATCACTTAATTGCGACGTTTCGATTCGGAGCCTTTATTTACAGATTAATCGTGAAGCGAAATATTGCTTCGAAATTTAGAGTTAGACGATCGCGATTACGGCGCTAAATATGCGAAAATTCATCTCTTTCTTTCTCCCTCTCCCTCTCTCTTTTTCGCTAAATGTTTTTCAGAAACGGAAAGCTCAAAGCAGACAACTTTGCAGATTTTATGAGAGTCTTCCAATTTTCAAATATCTTTTTCGACAGAATAGCGCGAAAATTGTACGTCATGATACGCTTCCTTCGAATCCTGCTAGAGTTATGACAATTATATATCCTCTTTTCGCGTGCAAATAAAAATCAAATATCCATCGATCGTTTGCATGATTAATTTAACTACTCGGAATTAGAATATTGTTTGAGAGACGCTATTCTAGTAATTTAAAAATAAATACAAAAAACTATAATATATTTAGGAATAAAACATTAGGAAGCTTTTTGGCATTACGCAGCGCGTAAATCTTGCATTTTGAGAACAAAATAGTCATTTACGCGAGATTTTACTTTTAGATTTATAATAAATAATAAACGATTTATTAGTTTTATATATATATGTATATATATATATATATATATATATATATATATATATATATATATATATATATATATATATATATACATAT
>Ga0157363_1003543_pt1 | contig 14137 bp, 8 predicted proteins | sample AttsexASBM1_FD_111477 | JGI IMG/M metagenome (GOLD analysis project Ga0157363, IMG submission 111477) | Fungus gardens microbial communities from leaf cutter ant in Ribeirão Preto, State of São Paulo, Brazil - Atta sexdens ASBM1 | ecosystem: Host-associated > Fungi > Mycelium > Unclassified ...
AATTTTTGTCTCAGGAGACAGAAACCTCTCTCATAGGTAGAGAGAGACACTATCAGAATCAATAGAAATTGGGGAGAAATCTGGATAAAGGTTGCTCATAACCAACCTACTAATTATGTATCCAAGTACACAAACAGACCTATCATAGTGCAGAGTCAAAAGAAACTGAGAGAGAGATGAGACTGAGAAAACTATCTACAGAAACAGAAAAGTGAACCATTTGAGCACTCATGGAGGCTTGGAGAGAGGGAGAGGTCATTCTTGAGGAGAAAAGGCAAAAACACTTAGATACTCCTTCAAGAAGTCAACAAAGTTCTTAATTGACAGAGATGAATCAATCAAGAGACTATGAGCAAACCCAGGACAGTTTGTAAAGATGTGTTGACATGTTTCCATCTAGCAATGGCCATTCAGATATTGAGTGTACTCTGTAGGAAACAAGTGCTGTCTATACTCCTCAATAGAAGCATGGTTAAGGATGGCTCTAATTACCCTAGAGTATAATATGACTGACTGGCCAATGTGAAGGAGCTGGGCTGAAAGGGTTTGTGATTCTTGTGTCTGAGAGTAAGAAAATAGTTCTCTTGAACAATAGAATAATTAAAGGATGTTCTCTAAGTATCTAGATATGAGAGAATACTCTTGGAACAAAGAGCATCAATAGAAGTTGTTATATAAAGTCTAGTAGCCACTCTGGTATTAGTTATATTATTATAGACTAGTTTTTGTAAGGACCACTCAGTATTGCTTAGGCAGTTCTAGAATTTAATTTTATAGTTAAGGCCACACAAGAAGAATGATCTAAGTACAGAGTAGACAGCCAAAAAATAAGCTTGTTCAGAATTCATAAAGGGTCTACTGCCTTTTTAACAGAGCCTAGAGAGTTAGTAATAAGGATAATGCATTCAATGTCCATACTAGTGGCCTTGGAAATGCCTAGTCTTATAGCAAGCAGCTCAACATTAAGAGCAGTTGTCTGACCAGCTGGAGCTTTAAACTTGTATTAATAACAACAATGAGAGTAGAGAAAAAGAAAGAAGCCTCAAGATATAGATAGTCAAGAGACTTCAAATGAGACTTGCAACTGCTGATACTTAAGCAGTTATTGTTAGGAGTACAGTATGAAGTACATATATAGTACCAGCCAGATGTCAAAGCTAAGCTTGACATTGTGCACTTTTAGCATAACTGGTTTAGTGGCTGGTCTGTTTCTAACAATTATAAGAGTAGAAAAAGATGCAATTAGAAAAACTGTTAAGCAACCTACAATCTGGGATAACCTCAGTATCAAAGAAATTAAAGTATTTAGTGAGATTAAGAAGTAACACATTGGTATCCAAAAGAGGGCCTTTCAAATAAGTATCCTGGATGTTATTTAAAAACAAAGTTTAGAACCTCTTTTATAGGAAACCCTATTGAAACTACAGAAAATGTTTGGTAAAAAGCTAAGCTAATTCTCACATACTAATTCTTTTGTACTGTCATATCTAACAGTCTCTCTTTTTAAAAGACCTTTTTATTTGGTTTACAGACTAGTCTATTCAACAGCTGATAGTAGGCTAAGCCTTTAATCAACAACCTTCTTATATTGGGTATATTTAGAACTAGTACTGACTTAATAGTCAGAGCCTACTAAGTAAGTTGGCATAAAATTACATTTATATAGCATTTCAGATGTAATTTCTTATATCCTAGTAATTTCAATACTCTGGCTTCAACTTAAGTGTTGGATGTTGTAGCAACCACTAGTCAAAAGACTAATAGTAATACAAGCAATAAATCTCAAGATAAATATCAAGTGGAGATCACAAGAGAATTCAACAAGAAGTCCTTACTGTATTCTTATACTATTTATAAAAAGTTCTCATAGTTTGTGCTAATAATAAATAGCCCTACCCTAATATCCATGTGTAGTCCATACTTCCACCATATATTAACCTTATGTCTTCTATAAGAATACTATGCTATATATATATACTCTAATATTATTCTTCTAGTTTTTTCTTCCAGAGTCTAGACTTATGACTTCACATTATGTGACATATTATGTAACTACAGTCATGTGCCTTTTTATTATCAAATAAAAAGAAAAAAGAAAAGAAAAGTCAAAAGAAAAAAATATTAAATTAAGAAAAATAGATAAAAGCAAGGAAAAATGTTAGTGTCCAAGTGTACTATAACATTGGGATAACTAAGCAAAGTCTATGGAGTTTAGTAGAGTTTGAAACTTTGGAAAAATTCTAAGAGAATAGTATTGCAAACTCCATTCAGCTTGTATTTCCACAACTAGTAAACTGATTTTCACAAACTAAGTTGCACTGGAAAGCCCTGAATGAGGGCTATCTGTACATATGTGAGATATACAAAAGCAACAACAAACAGCTGAGATATCAGGCCATCAACAACTATAAAAGCTTTATTTGCTAATATCTCATAATAATAAGTATTCATAAAGATACAAGTATATTAATATAGTGATATAATTAGTTATCTTCTAAAATTAGCTTAACAGCTGCTATGACAGATGACAGCTCCTATTAGATATGAGTTTTGATCATGTGATGGAAATAGCTTATACACAGACTATCACTATTTTGTATATATACCTTTATGTTTGAGAGTTAGACCTTAGACTTAACAATATCAACATCAATTATTCCTGTTGGTACTACTCATTACCTATTATCATTATCTTTTTATACTGAACTTTTGAAACACTATTAAGTTCAAGCATCATAACTAGTGAGTAGCTCATTTATAATAAACAGTATTGGCTAAGATAAGATATTATAAAGGTAACTTTTTATATTTCATTTCATTTTCATTTCTTATAATAACAACTAATTGATTATAACTAGTTAACAGTCTAACAGACTGCCAAACAATATATAGATCTCAACTATATAGTTTATATTTTATTACATATAAAAGAACTGATAGTAGAATAACAAATCTTAGCCATATTAGTATTAAACTGTACTTATTTTCTAATAAGTTATAAGCTTTAGCTTAAAAAACTAAAAGACAAAATTAACTTTTAAATATTTTTTGACATCATTGATATTATATTACTATACTATATCAATAAATAATCACTATACAACAAAGACGCTAATATATCAGGTATATTATATAGATTATTTATTTTTATAGAAAGTAACAAATTTGACAGTACTAATTGGATAGTATTCAAAACTATAGTAATAATAGCAGCTAAAATTTAAGGAGCTATAAACTATTTTGAAGAAAATATCAATAATTTTACTGTCTTTATCAAATTTACTGAATCAAATAATATAACTATAAAACTAAGAGAAAAACTTTCTAATATTATATTCTGAAATTCTGATAAATTTTTGGTTGGCAAATAAAGAAATATCTAAGCTAAAAGACTACTATTGTGTAACATTTGGAATCTTGTTGGATATAGGACAAATATGTTTGAATCTACAGCAGAACTTTGGAAATTACTAATATTATATAATGAATAGTTAGAAGTTATAAAATTATATATTGAAATATAACTGAGAAATTTACATTTTTGTAATAATAATGTTTTTTTGAGTTACATAATAAGACTTTGCTTACTTTTACAAAATATAGTTCTATATAATTATTGATTTTGGATTAGTATTATAACTTAGACTCAAGTATTTGAATAAAAGAAGAATCTTATATTGGTTAATATAAGAGAACTTAGTAAATTTCCTAGTACAAATGTGTTTATTTTATATACCTCTAGTATATAGTCTATATATACTTGATATCTAAATATTATAAGTTATATAGATAAGAATTATTATTGTATATAATATTGTGATTATGACAATAACTATTATGATAATCATATATAATATCATATTGTTTCTCTTTTACTAAGTTCAAAAAATAAGAAGAGTCAAAATTAAAAAATAAATAAGAAAAGAAAAACAATTTTACTTTTGTCAATTTCTTTTTTACTTTCTTAGATTTTTTTTCAAATTTTTTATTATTTTATTTATACCATATTTTTGCTATGTACTTTTTCTAGTAACTTGTTTCTTCTAAAGTCTCATTCTTTTATTACTTTTGTTCTCTCTTATTTTCTGACTTCTGTATTCATTTTTTCTTTAAAATTTGCTACTTTTTTTTTGTATTCTCTAGGTTTTTCTTTCTTTTCTATATATTATATTCTACTATAAACTTCTTCTAATATATTAGATACTTTGTTACTTTTCTAATTTTTATTTATTTTATATTTTTCTATCAACTTTTACTAGCTTTAGTTCTTTTACTCTTTGTCTTCTTACTAGTTTATTGTATTTCATTACTCAACTTATGTTTACAATTGAATAAATTCTTATTGTAATAAGTAGTTTTAGTTTAAGTGTATTAGTAGATATTATCTTTTCAATAATATATGAATTTATATATTAGCTTATTAGTTTTTTGCTGGTTATTAAGACCTTGTTTCTCTTATTTTATACTTTTATCTTTTATCTGTTTGTTCCTTTATTTTTTCTTATTTTTTTCTTTTAATATTTACTCTTGTCTTTAACTGTCTTTTATAATTTGCTATAAAAGAAAATACTTTAGTTGTTGAGTGAGTTTTGTTATTTACTATAAACTTTGTAGATATTAACTATTTAAATTAGTCTTTCTATCTATGATTTACAAAAAACTGTAAGTATTATTTTAGTTTCTAGCTCATGTGTTTTATCTATCTATAAATAGAATTTTCTATATTTTTTATTGTTTCTAGCTACTAATAATTTCTTGTAACTAATTGTTACTCTTTATTTTTTAATATTTTTATTTTAGTCTTTTTTATTTTTCTTATTGTTCAAACTACTTTGTTATTTTTTTCTCTAGCTTTTTTAATTTTTTGACTATATCTATTTCTATTAGTCTTCAAATATATTCTTTTTTATTAGCTTTTTATTTTTATGATTATTTTTTACTTTTATTTTCTAGTTTAGTCTCTTACTAGATTTATCTGTCTTTTTTATTTTTGTTTCTAATATATATTTCAAAGTAAAATCAAATCTTGATAAATATAATATTTATTTTACTTGTTTTCTATTTAATTTTTATGTTTTCATAAAATATTTCTAGTATAACTACTAACATTTCTTTATTATTGATCTTATAATTTCTTTCTGTTTTATTTAGAGATTTCAACAAGTAAGCTACTAGTTTTTATCATCAATCATTTTTTTCCATTGATTAAACTTTTCTTGATATATAGTCTAACATATTAACTTTCATTTTTATTTTTTATCTAAGTTTAGTACTACTAATACTAGTTCTTTTGTGAATTTCTTTAAATATTCTTTCTTATTTTTCCATTCAATCTTACTTTTAATTCTTTTTTACTATATCATATAATAGTCTGATAAATATAAAGTCTTTAATAAACTGCTAATAATAATTAGCTAATCTTAAGAACTCCTATATATTTATAACTTTTTGAAAAGTCAGCCAATTCAGTATTCTATTTATTTTCTCTTTCTTTATCTTGATCTCATCTGATTTTATTATTATTTCTAAGAATTCTATTTCTTTCATCTTTTATTTATACTTTTCTGGTTTTATATACAAGTTGTGATTTGTCAATCTTTTTATTACTTACTCTATTACCTCATTATATTCCTTTTCTTTCTTTGTTTCTATAGAAATATTGTTATAAGATGAAAAAGTGTGGACAGACTTTAGTGAGATAGGATATAAATAGGACAGTAGTTATATTATTAGTCTATGACAAGAAAGAAAAGGTATGTGACTTCCCAGTCACATGACATTATGTCATAGGGCCTAGAATAGTCTGGAAGAATTTATAGTCTAAAAGGATCAAGAAAGTCTAAAAATAGAGTGATGTCAAGAAATATGTTAACAGCATGGTTTTCTCATAGTGTATACATAATGCATACATATATGATGAAGATAAAGAGTAGGGTTTAAGATATGATATCAGGGTATATATATATGGCATGCTAGTCTTAAGGTAGATGTAAGATGAATGAGTAATAGAATATAAGATAGATTAGTAATGGACATGAGGACAGGATATAGACATTAGGGTAGGATACATAGTAGATATATAATTATAACACAGACCATGAATAGATATATAAATAGTTAGTAGAATACTATTATAATTTCCTATCGAGTTCTCTTGTGAATTACACAACTTGTGTTCTCTACTAGAATATTCTCCTGTGAGATTTATTGTTAGTGTTGCTATTGGACACTGATCTAGTGGTTGCCACAACAAATATTTCTATTATGAAAAACTAGATATTCAAATTGTTATATTAATACAGTGAAGATGTATTGCAAGAAAAATAGCTGTTATAAAAGATAGGCTTATGTTAGAGATGTTATAATAACAATACTGCCATGGTAATGTATCTTTGAAATAAGTAGACTTAATATAAGACACTTATTTTCTTAAAATTTTCTAAAGATTCAAAGTACTTTGCTTTTTTGTTTAATTACTCTAACTTAAATATTATAAGTTATGCAAATAAGAGTTATTATTGTATATAATATATGATATTGTAATTATAACTATAATATATATAACCAATGTATAATATCATATTTTTTTCTTACTAAGTTCAAAAATAAGAAAATAAAAAAAAGAAATAAGTTTATTATTCTTGATTTTAACAATTAGCAATTATGAAAAATCTAGATATTCAATTAAAGATTATTATTAGTTAGATAATCTTATTATACAACAACCAAACCAAAAACAATACTAACTATAAACTTAACTACTTGTAATTCTAAAAGTTACTAAACAGATAAAATAAGATTTTCTTTTAATTATAGTATTCTATTATTTGGTCCAAAAGAACATAAATATATAATTATCTATAATATTTTCTTAGTCTTATATTAAGTATTATAGTTTTGAGCTTTCAACTACTAGTTTTTGAGTTAAGTAAAGTTTAAGGACTTACATTATCTTCACAATCATATAATATTATAATAAAAAAAACAAAATAAAGTTATTAATATAGTAATAAATTTAAGAGTAACTAACTATTATCATATTATCAGAGTTGTAAATAATAGACTTTATTTTATTTTATTTCTTTTTTCTTTTATTTTATAACTTATATAACTGTCATACTTTTATCCAAGTTTAAAAATAAAGAAAAAGAAATCCTAGAATAGATAATATTATATAGTATGGCAATAATATACTAGTTTTATGATAAATATATATACTTTAGAGTAGATTAGTAGTAGTGTGCACATAGACTACAATCATAAGATAGACTAGTTTGTACTAAGAACTCTATTGAGTTCTTTTGTATTATTCAATACAAAAGTAGTCTTTTATCTTTACTTAAAAACTTAAGTTATATATATATATATAACCATATTATAACAAGTATTATGATTTGTAACTTGTATAACCATTATACATAACTACTATTTATAACTCTAACAAACTGGTAAATTGATACTACTTGTTATAAACTTAAAACCTCAAAGCTAGTCAAAAGAAAAAATCTTGTATAGTATTTACACAAGAGAACTCAATAGGTTTCTCAGTATAAGATAGTTTATCTTATATACTACAGGGCATGGTCTATATATATACTATAACTATTTTACTCTAAAATACATATGTTTATCATAAGAACTATATGTGTAGCCTATATAGTATAATATTATTGTTTTAAGACCCTTCCCTAATCTTCAGTTCTAAAATAATTAAAATTAGAATAAAAAGAAAGTAAAAATGAAAAATAAAAGATAAAAAAGGAAAAAAGTTTATCATCTTTAATTCTAATATTAATTCTCTCTTTAAAGTTTCTCTTTTAGAAAAACTGACTTCTATTTCTATTAGTCTTTCTCCAACTTCTTTAGATATTTATTCTTAAACTTTCTACTATCATATCTATACAATATCTTTACCATATATTTTTCTGGTAGTTTTCTTCTCTTAAAATCTCTTATTTCTTTTGTATTTTCTAAATTCTCCTCCTTTTTTTCCAACCATTATGCTCTACTATAAACTTTTTCCATTGTACCAAATACTTTACTACTCCTCTTACTTTTCTTTTATTTAATATTTTTTCTACTTTCTACTCTTTGACTTTTTTTTACCTCTATTAGTTTTATTTCTTCTAACTTCTATTTTTTCATCTGTTTTTTATAATATACTATTTGACTAATATTTACTACTAGGTGAATTCTCATTGATGTTGACAATTGTAGTTTGATTGTATTAGTAAAAACTATCTCTTCAATGATATATGGACCTATATATTAGTCTACTAATTTTTTCACTGGTCTTTTCTTGAACACCAAGTTTTTTGTACTCAACAATACTCTAGTCTTTACTCTCTATACTTTGACCTTCTTTCTTTTTCTATCTAATTATCTCTTCATCTCTTCTTGTATCTTTTTTAATGTTATTTCTACTTCTTTTTATATTCTCTTCATCCTTTTCACAAACTCTATTACTTTTTCCATCTTTTCTTTTCTCCTATTATCTATTCCTATTCTTAACTCTCTTTTATAATTTGTTATAAATAGAAACACTTTAGTTGTCAAATGTGTTTTGTTATTAATTGTAAACTCAGCTAATACTAGTTATTCTGGCCAGTTCTTTTGTTTATGATTTATAAAGAATCTCCTAATTTATTTATTCTGTTGGAAAGACATTGATAGCTTTGTTTTAATTTTTAACATATCATTCAATTTTTTTGTCATTTTTGCTGTAAACTATGGACCTCTATCTGATACTATACTCTCTGGCAACCTATGTAACTTTTATATATTATCCTGAAATAATCTTGCCAACTCTTCTGCCAATATTTCTTTTATAGTTGCCACAAAATGTGTTATTTTAAATGGTAACTTTGTAATAAAATTCACTGTCAAGTATATTCATAGTTTTTCTAACACCTTACTTAGCTTCAACCTCTTTACTAGTATTTCTGTTCTATATTTCATTCTCTGACATATATTATATTCTTTTACATATTACTCTACATCTCTTGTTACTAACTTTGTTGTTTTCTACTTCCCTTTATATTTAATTATTAGTATATCATAGTGTAATTAAATTATTTCTACTTTCAACTTCTTATTCTTTAATATATACATCTTTTCTTTCTTCAATACTAGATCTCTTTTTATCTGTTACTTCTTTTTTTGTAATACTTTTACTTCTGCTTTTTTCATCTTCTCTACTATTTTAATTACTTTCTTATTCTTACTCCTAGTTATTTTTATTTTTTCCATTATATCTACTTTAGATCTTTCTATTACTACTTCTAATAGACTACAAATCCATTGGTCATTAATAAGTATCTAATTGTCATTACTATTTCCAGTTTCTACTTTCTAGTCTAGTCTCTTACTAAGTCTATCTGCCTTCTCTATTTTTGTGCCTAAAATATGTTTTAAATTAAAGTCAAATCTTGATAGGTAAAGTGTTTAACAAGCTTGTCTTCTATTCAACTTTTATACTTTCATAAAATATTTCAAGTTCTTATAATCTATCTAAACTTTAAATTTGAACTTAATATCTTCTAACAAGTGCCTCCAATTTTCCAATCCCCTTATCATTGCCAGTATTTATTTATTATAAATTTTATAATTTCTTTTTGTTTCACTTGGAAATTTTGAGAGAAAAGCTATAGATCTCTATCTTCTGTTCTTACATTCTATAAATAGCACTCTACAGTTACATAATCTAATATATTGACTTCCATTCTTATTTTCTTATTGAGATCTAGTACTACTAGTACTAGTTTTTTTGTAAATCTCTCCTTTAACTTCTTAAATACCTCTTTTTGTCTTTTTGTCTATTTTCACTTTGAATTTTTTTTCATTATATTATACAATAATATAGCTATCCTTGTAAAATCTTTAATGAACCAATAATAATAATTTACCAATCCTTGACTTTTTTTAGAGTTAACCAGTCCAATATACTTTTTATCTTGTATTTTTCTAGTTTTACATAAAGATTGTTCTCTGCTAGTCTTTTCATTACTTTTTCTACTATCTCATTATATTTCTTCTTCTTTTCTATTTTAATTATGACATCATTAATAAAGCTCACCATCTTCCTAATATTAATCAAGTTCCAAAGAATTTTATTTATCATTATTTAAAATGTTGTTGGAGAGTTTGTAAGTTTAAAGAATATTATTGTAGGTTTAAATACCCCTTTTAAGGTTATTTTCACTCATTTTTCTCTTTTATCTGTATATTATTGTAGCCTTATCTCAGATCTATCTTTATAAACACCTTCTTGGTTCTAATATTCTTAATTATGTTTGAAATAAGTGACAATAGATAGTTATTCTTCACTATTTATTCATTGAGATATCAATAGTCTTATACTGTTCTCTTTTTCCCATTCTTCTTTCTTATAAAAAATACAAATACAGTCTGGAGTAATTTTAATGGCTAAATATACCCCTTCTTTATTTTTTTTATAAATTTCTTTACTTTTTTTCTCTTTTCTCTGAACAAAGGATAAACTTTTTCTTTTTTTGGTATGAATCTCTCTTTTAGATTTATTATATAATCTTATATCTTTCTTATCAGTATCCTTTGACTCTATTTTCTTCCAAACATCTCTGTTACAAACTTTATTTAGCTTATATTTCCACAATCAGTAGACTGACTTTCACAAACCAAGTTATACTGTAAAGCCTCAAATAAGGACTATTCACACATATACAGGATGTACAAAAGCAACAACAAATAACTGAGATATCAGGCCATCAGTAGCTATAAAAGCTTTGTCTACTAATATCTCATGAACAGCTGAATTGTTGTGACAACTACTAGATACAAAGTCTAATAATAATACAAGCAGTAAAGCTCGTAGTTAAGCAATCAAGTGGGGAAAAGCACAAGAGAACTCGACAAAGAGCCTCTGCTAAATTAGAGTCTTATTTATACTATTACAGATTAGTCTATGCTACTACCTCATGTTTGCCTCATGTCTTACTCAAGGCCACCATATGTACACCATGTGCCTTGACATCATCTTCTAAATCCTTCTACCCTGTTCTAGGCCTATGACATCACATCATGTGACTGCAATGTCATGTGCCCCTTTATCGTTAATAAAAAAGAAAAAGAAAAAGAAATTCAAAAGAAAAAAAATATAAAATCAAGAAAAATAGATAAAAGAAAAAAGAAAAAAGTTAGTGTCCAAAGTGTTCCATAACATGAATGGATTTGTACAATTAAACTTGCATTGGAAAGTGCTCATCAATTTATTTACAACAATATATAATGTATCTCAAAACAATAAGTATTGGTAGAGATACAAGTATATCAATATAGTGACATAATTAGTTGCCTTCTAAAATTAGCCTGACAGCTGCTATGACAGATGACAGCTCCTATTAGATACAAGTTTTGATCATGTGATAGCAACAGCTTATGCACAAACTATCACTCTTTTATATATATACTTTTGTGTCTGAAGACTAGACCTCAGACTTAACAACATCATTTTACATCAATTTTCATCAATCTTTATTCTTTATTATCTGTATTGATCTTAATCATCATTGTCATTATTATTAAACTTCTAAATCACTCCTAAATCTCTCAGAGTGCACCCAATGTTTAGATATCACAAATAAGTGAGTAGTTCATTTTGTAATAATTTCAATCTACTTATGAAATCTTTTTACCAATCTTTTTACTTCTATTATTCTTTTTTTCTTTTTTCTTTTGTTTTTTCTATCCTAATTTTTCTTGTTTTGGTCTCCATTACTTTCCACACTTCTCTAAATATCTTGTCATTTTTATCTCTCCTATTCTTTAGTCAATTTCAAAGTTATGGCATATAAGCTATAATATTTCTAAAAATTACATTCTATCTTTGTCCTCTAATAACATCAATCTTTATTCTCTCTCTATGTTTCTGATAATAGATGTTAATCTCCACTGTGTACTCAATAAGCCTTTCTTTATTCAAAGAACTGTCTATATTCCTTACATATATTAGTCTTTTGATTTTCTTTAGTTCAAATATTTGTTTTCTAGCAAACTTTGAACTTATAGCCAGTCCTATTGTTCTATTATCTAACAACACCTCTACTATTATTTCTTTTCATGTATTAATTCTCTCCAATCTAATCTTCATTATTACTTTTCTCAATATATTCCCATTGTCTAGGTTGTAAATGAATATATTATCTGTTACTTTACTAAGTATTGCAAACCTATTTATATTAGAACTTAATTGAAAACCATTAGGTTTTTTTTCTTATTTGAATTGTTCCTTATATTCCAGTTATTCTTACTTTATTCTTATTTCTTAGCCTATAATTCCTCATCTCTTACAATTTTGTATAAGATAGCCAAAATCTTTACAACTATAACAGTTTCTCCCTTTATCCACATTCATTATATATGTATCCCTCCTCATTTCTTCTTCTCTTTCTTGATCTTGCAAGAGGTTTCTGACTACCACTGTATTTATCTTTTCCACTCCTTCTATTGAGATAAGCCCTACTGGCACCTGCTGTACCTCTTGTCTTTTTGACCATACTTGTAGTAAAGGTAATTGTAGCCTGACTTCCCTTAAATTGTTCTCCTATATTTGTCTTTAATTCTTATTTTTTTGTCTCAATTTTTCTTCTTTTCTACTTTTTCTCTAATGTTTGTCTAAATTAATGGCATATTTGTACTACTATTTAATGTTTGTCAGAAGTCTTTCTGCATTCATCAACTTTTTCTTTATTGTTCCATTTATTCCTCTCTTAAATTCTTCTACTAATGTTCTTCTCTTATACCTACTGCCTCTTGCTACTCTTTAAAACTCTTGTACAGATTCTTCAATTGTTTTTCCTCTTTGTTCTATCTTTCCAAGTTTTGCTACTTTTACTGATTCTTTATTTTCTTCTCCAAATTCTTTTCTCAATTCTAACAAAAATTTCCCTGCTAATCCAAATTTTACTTCTTCTGATTTTAAATCCTCTAGTAAGTTTTATTTCTATACATCTGCTAATCTTCTTTATATTTATGATAATATCTATTATATTTGTTCCTCTACTATGGCATTTCTCATCTTCATTCTTAAATATAATCTACATGCTATAATAAATCTCTCCATCTTTACTACTTCTTTACTGAATACTGGTAGTTTAGCCATCTTGATATTGGATCCTATATTAGGTTCTCTTATCATCTCTCTTCCTGTTGTTGTCAGCAGTGCCTGAATTTGCATCTGTATTGCTATTAACTACTTTTACTGTTGTTAAATGATTTGTTCATAATTTATTGAGCTGTATTAACTCATATTGTATTGAGGGGTGGTAATATTGATAAGAGTGATGATGATAATAGTAGTGATGTTGGAAGGAATAATGTTTAAAGAGGTAATGAAGAAAAACTAATACTAGTCTCACTCTTAGACTTATATTCAAAGCTTGAAGTAATCTCTGTGAGTGCTAGTTAGCCATCTGCTTATCTTATCTTGCATTATCTACTGACTACTTAACCTACTGACTACTATTCTAAGAAAAGTGCAAACAATTTTAATCTAAGAAAGTCATTCTACTTTAGACAAGATCTTAATAATACTTATATATGTACTGATTACAAGAAGACCAATAGCATAGAGTTAATAGGTAAAGAAGTAAAAAATATATTTATACAATGTTATTATACCTATTAAACACTAGTAGGCTTTGATGTAAAATAAACAGTCAAACTTTCTCTGTTTGACTAATGTACTTCTTATATCTAGGATCTGGCAATTCTTTTTGATTAAAAAACTATGTTGTTTTTTGGTCAAAGATGATAAGAAATAAAAAAGCTCTGTGTTGAGTAGTTTCCAAAAAATCTAATATTATGAACTTAAAATCTTAAAGCTAATTAGTCTATTTTATATACTATAGTGTATGATATGTGTATACACTACAACTATTCTATCCTAAAGTATATATATTTACCATAAGAATGATATATATAGGCCTATATTGTTATAAATCAAGACTCAAAGGATTAAGTCAAGAAACAACTCTTGTATTGGAGTGACACAAGAGAACTCGATAGAGTTTCTAGTACAGGGTAGTCTACCTTATATACTAATCCCCATGGTCTGTGCTAACTACTGTGCACCCTACCCTAAATGGCCATGAGTAATACA
>Ga0157363_1003544_pt1 | contig 14136 bp, 6 predicted proteins | sample AttsexASBM1_FD_111477 | JGI IMG/M metagenome (GOLD analysis project Ga0157363, IMG submission 111477) | Fungus gardens microbial communities from leaf cutter ant in Ribeirão Preto, State of São Paulo, Brazil - Atta sexdens ASBM1 | ecosystem: Host-associated > Fungi > Mycelium > Unclassified ...
TATATATATATATATATATATATATATATATATATATATATATATATATATACACACTATAATATATAATACATGAAGAATCATATTAGTTGTGTTTTTAAAAAATATACTTTTGGAAGATGCATATATATATATTTTTTTTTGTAAAAGATATATTATGTAACAATTCCTAAATTTATGTTTATTTATACATATTAATTTATTTGATTCACAATTTTTATGAATTTTCTCTGCAAAGCTAAAATCCTCTCTTCTAGGGCTGCTTAATTTTAATTTGATGCTGAATTTATTTTACTTTGCAAGCTCTTACTTGTACATATATTTTTTCTTTAACTGTGTAATTAAAGTAGTTAGAATTATTTAACAACATAGTTTTTACTTATTTAATTACATGTATTTGTAAAATATTTCAAATACATGTAAATATTTGAGGAGATTTTCAATATATCTCTCAATTGGCAATGTGATTGTATATAGTAGATACATTTAGGTATAGGTAATATTATATTTCCTATAAATGATATTAACAGCTATGAATAAACGTGACAGTAAAGTATTGTCAAGTATTCTTAAATATATTAAAAAGGAATATTGTTGTACACTAGAATGCCTTTTATTTTGTATTCAATAAATATTTTTTTGTAACATAATTCGAATTTGTTTACTTCCCAACCTTAATCCTGTCCATTTTGAGTAAAATGTAACGAATCTAAGTAGTTTTCAATAATTGGTTATGGGGAATTTAATTAATACCATTACTCATATCGGATATTTTGAGCAGCGATAAATATTTATTTTTATAGTAACTTAGGGTATTAAGTATAAAAAATTATTTAACATTTTTTGTCAGAATAATTTTTATTAATATAAATTTTTATCTGTCCATTTTAATGATAATATTTGATATTTTCTCATTGACTTATCAAATAAAATAGTACATTATTTTCATATATAACATTAAATTGTTAAATATAAAGCTAAATATTAGAAATGTTTGGAAAATTAAATATCAAAAATAAAATATTCAAACAATTAAATATTTAAAAAATTATTTTATAATCATAAAGAATAACATCGAATGTTGGTATAGCGTCTTGGAAATGTGTTCGGGATGTTGTTGCATGTTAATAATATGTGATAATTTTACGAATATCTTTTTAAGATCTAAACCAAATATACATATATATTTTATAGTGATCGAAGAGATGGGAGTGAGCAATGATTCTCACTTATTGGACGTATCCAAGTCGGCGCACTTACCACGACAAGGACCAGTGTCCAATAGTACTGATAACTCCCATAATACATCGTGTGGTAACATAGTCATTGTCGAGAATTCCCTTCACAATAGAAGTGCGCCTTCGTCGATGATAGTCCCGTTTAATAGTCAAAGTTCCGGTTTTCTGCCGTTATCCAACAAGTTGAAAATCTCACAAAAATCAATGAAGACAATGCCAAAGATTACAGTCAACGCCACCAACTTGCAGAAATTTCAAAAAGGAAAGTCCCAAAGCATTCAGAAGAGAAACATTGCAAACGATATAGATGATGATCTAGGAAATATATTGGATATACCAATAATATTCGCCAAAGACGACGACAATTTGAGCAACATAAACAAGATGCCAGTAGTAACACAAGCGACGCTGGCTAAGGAGTCTCAGGAGAGACCAAAATTGAACAATACCACCAAGGTAGTTTTAATCAGCAATAAGCAAGACAAGCTGCAACAGATACCAAATAAATTAGGGGCTGCTTCTACACAGGCCGTTATATGTCCCAGTATGCCTGTGCAAAACTTAAATCAGTTGATCCTACAGACGCGGGCACAGAACAGTAGCATCTCGGCAAAAAGTAGGATAGGAATGCCATTGGAAAATCGACTGATACAACCTACTGTAAAGTATACCAAGATTATATTGGCGAAAAGAAATTCGCAATCCGCTCAACAAAACGAGAGAGATGAGCAGATAATTACGACCAAGAAAATTATGGAAGATATAAATGCGCCTAAAATCCTGACTTTTGAGAAAAATGAGCATAGATTCGTGCAAGCACAATCTTCCACACATTTTCCGGCATCAACAACAAATTACGATGATCATAATATAGATAACGTAATCGAGATTGAAGATGCTATTAAAAAGAATATCATCGAACGTAAATGCATACCCGCACCTGCAATCGAGACACCATCTGTAACTCTCGACGATGACTGCAATATTTTTAACAAAATTAAACCAGATGAGAATGAACATGATTCGAAACAATCTGTTTTCGGCAATGTTGGTGAACGAACATAGAATATATAGTTACTTTACGAACATAGAATATATAATTACTTTACGAACATAGAATATATAATTACTTTACGAAGGATAACGTAATTATTTCATGATAATGTTGATTGTGTAATATGTTAGAAGATACCTGCATAATATGATTATTTTAGTTTATTATCGGTATTAATCTAAAAAAAAAATATATATATATATATAAGAATATATATTTATTATTATATTTAATATTAAAATATATTTATTTTAAATTGCAAAATATATAATAATATAATATCAATTTCTATTATCATTATTACTACATATATTGTATATCATGCATATTGTATTGATCTCTAAGCTTTAATACGGTTATTGATATATATTTTGTTATTAAAATTATAATACGCGATCTATTTTAAGTTCTATACTTATTTCGCTTATGTTACATACTTATGACAAAAACATGATACACAAAAAAATAGAAAGTTGCAACTATTGTTTAGTTATATTCAATTAGCTGATGTTATTAAATTTTTTATACGCATAGAACATTTGCTGTTAGAATAAAATTGACCAAAGAATGGGAAAGACAAAAATAAATAGAATTAAATAACAATAATGCATTGTTATTTTGAAAATCGACTGTGAAAATTATCACATATAATTTCTAGAATGTCAATTTTTTATTATATAACATAATTGTTCATGAGTTTTTCTAAAATGTGCCTCAGAAAGAATGAGAAATAATTGCTTAAAAAATGCATCATATTAATTTATTATCTAATTTAAGTGTTACAAATAAATTATAGTCCCACTCGACTAGAAAACATGATTTCTTAAACAAAAAATTTGAAATCTTTTTCATTTATATCAATAGGCTAGAAGTTAATCTCAAACATAGATAAATAACATTCTAGGACTATACAATTGTTACACGACATAATGCATTTGTATTATAAACTCAACGTGTGAAAGATTAGAAACAGAATACATATAAATGAAGTTCTTATAAAATCTTGCATTTATTTATACCTCAGTTCCTAATAAAGCGTTCCCATTTTGTGAAGTAAACATCATGTACATCTTTTTACTGAATTCGGGACCAATTTTACGTACTGCTGTAAGAGGTCCTGCCGCTCTCCTTATCTGTCACAAATAATATATTTAACTTTTATTTATTTATTACATTAATAAATGTTACACTACAAAGTAACTATATGATTAGTAGATAGACTTGTACTAAATATCACATGTAAAATATTGTATAATTAATGTAAAATTTATACAATTAATTAAAGAAGTAAACCATATGTATTAGAAACAGTTCAAGTATTATAACAGTTCAATAATTTTATGTATCTTTATTTTTTAATAGGAATAATAAAATAAAACTAAGAAACTTACTGATATATCTTTTAATAAATTCATGCCTTCGTCAGGTGTGTAATTTCTATAAGCCTAGAAGAGTAAAAACACATTGTATTTAATTTATTACTTAATAAACAAAATAGAGGCAAATTTTTTTCAACGACATATATGGCAGTAATTAATTATAATGATACCTTAATAAGTTGAATTGGACTAGGATAAACTGTACATATTGCTTCTGATACTTCTAAACTACTCAAGTTAAATTGGCACAATTGCTGCTGCCACAGTCTCTTTAACCCATTACCATCTTTGTCCACACGCACTGTGTTCTTATTGTCTCCCATAACGTACCAATCAAATTTACTTTCCTGATTCCCTCTTTTCTGCAATTTATATGGTATTTCCGAAATGGACTTTGTATACTGGCATATCATTAAAGCTAAATCCTGCGAATTCTCAATCAATCTGCTGCTGCATTTAACTACTATCTGAATTTCAGTCAAGCACATCTCCAATTGCTGCCTCGAAATAATTGGTAACATGTCGAACTGTTGATTACCTTTGCTGTTATATCTGGACTCTTTACTTCCAAGATTCCGATCCGACTTCTGTTTCTTCCTATATGTAAAATACTCTTCCATACCACAGATAACCAAGGTCATATTGTAATTCGGTATCAGAGTCTTACAGTCTGAGACAGATGTGCAGAAAGTGCCTTCTGCCACATGTTTTATTGCTTTGTAGTTGCTCCAAATCACAATAGCATACTTTTCCATCTGTATATTTCTCCTTGTGCATATGTCATTATCTTCACCAATATAGTCCTCCTCGACATTTCTCCGCCATGTAATGCTATTAGGAATTTTCTCGGTGGTCACATTGAATTTAATATCGGCATTCTGCAACGCACTCTCAATTTCTTCTCGAGAAGCGATTGAGTCAATACCTCGATCAAGATAAACTTCCATAAACTTTATACATTCGCTGGGCTTCATATTCTTCAACGTTTTCTTCTCGATCGCCTTTAAGATCTTTTCTCTCGCTAAAGCTTGCTGACGTCTTGATCGTTCTTCCTTCAACATCGCCTTATCTTTTTTGGAAACTGTCGCTTTTCGCGAAGTTTTATTAATCCGATTCTCCGAATCAGAAATAGGCAATTTTTCTGTGTGTTTATAGCCATTGTTGGCATTTAAATTGCTGTCACTTTGCGACGTCGGACTGTCTATGATTTCACGGCAGAACAGCACATCCGGAAAATCAAAATCATTTGACACGTCCGAATATTTGCCGCCGATCTCCGATTCGATTTTATCATGTTCGTCAGCAACAGGAGAGAGAGATATGGATTCATCCGAATCACTCAATACGATCACATTCGACATTTTTTATTTTCTTCTAATGTTATTCTGATTTGTTCTTTCACGTCTTCTAATTTTTGCTTGTTTCTTAATTTTGCTTGTCCTTTTTTTCGTCTTCTTTTTTCTTTTTTCGAATCTAATTACATATAATCAAGCCACAGTATAACCAGTAGGGACATTCCGTGTCGGCACCTTTGATCTCCGCGTCGCAGTCACGTGAGCATCCGCCATGTTAAAAATTGTTTGAAAAATCCAGGACTGAAAGAGGATATAATGCCCCATGCGATAGTCCATTGCTTTGCTCTAAAAAACATAATTAAGGATGCCGTGTAAACGTAGTCAATGTAAAAATATTATCTTTTTCACAAAATTACATTTGATTGTTTAATTAAGTTAACCTAGCATAAACTACTTTTCGTAAATTATAAAAACTTACCTTATGATATCTTTGGGATAACAGAAAAAAGTGCATTGTGAATTTTTACTATTAGTATTGCATTGTTTAATACTGCAGTAACATAACTTTTTTTTTATCCATTTTTTAGAAATATTTATGACGCAGCTGTTAAATTATCTTCACTTTGCCACGGATATCTGCTCACACGATATCTGTGTAATATACTGTGTAATATACGTTCTTGTTATCTTGCATTTCATTGGAATTCCGGCCCAAAACAAAAGCTGCGCAGCCATACCTGCACGAACAGTTTTTCGCTGAGTATCTGTTACTGATTATACAGTGATCAAACGTTAGACATTTCAGAAGACATATAGGAGGAATTTCTCTGATCTGTTGGTATACTATAAGGAGCTCCGCACAATAAAACGAACAGGAAATAGAAAACAGAGAATAAGAATTTCAACTTATCAGAAACTGTGTATTCCACAATACATGATTTTTGATAGACTGAAATTCTTAGGGGCTCCAGAGGAACAGAAAATAGAAAAGAATTTCAATTTATCAGAAATGTATTGTGAAATATACAGTTTCTGATAGATTGAAATTCTTATTCTTTGTTCTCTATTCCCTGTTCCTTTTATTGTGCGGAGCCTCTTATTCTCTGTTCTCTATTCCTTTTATTGAGCGGAGTCCCTATTTGATGACACAAATCGATACAAGGACTATTCTATCCTTGTTGACATTTAGAGAGACAAAGATAGAACTTGTACCTACCCACTGCCGATTTGTGTCATCAAATAAAAAGCATCCATAAAACCGAAATCAGACTATGCATTGAAGATTGAGATTAAAGATTAAAGATTGAAATTTCACCAATGAGGACAAAGAAGTTTTGGTTCTTTTTGTTTTGATTGGTCAAACTTCAATCTTTCAATCTTCAATCTCATTCTTCAATGCGTAATCTGATTCCGGCCTTAAGCCGATTCTACATTAGTTGCAAGCCGATCGTAAGTTTGTTGCGACAGCCAATCTGAAGCTTGCATTTTGAGATCAATGCTTCATATTTGATTGGTTGGTTTTCTAACTTAAGACTATACGACTGTTTACGACTTCTATGTAGAGGATTTTATTAACCCTTTGTCTTACATATTTTTCTCTTACAAATTAAAAAAAAGTTAAGCTTTGTACGAACGACATACCACGGCTCTCACTCATGATATTCATATTTGATCTGATTTCTTTATCACGAGTCTCATATAATATTATAGGCGAAAAGGTTAAGTATATATTTTATGTGGGAAGGAGATCCAGCTAACCTAACTTAATCTAACCTGCAATTTCAACTTGCTGAAGACAATCATATTCCTGGTTGGAAATCGACGCATGCGCACTAAAAATTGAGGATCACATAAAAAGTTCAGTGTCTATGCTGTATGTACTTATACTGTAATCATAGCCAGAGCTATAGTCATAAAGTTTCTATAGGCGCGCAAAATCACTGCAGTGCAATCAAAAAGGCGCGCAGGGTGAATAATGAAATGAGTAACGAAAATTGAAAGCATTCGAATTTTTGCAAATGTAGTTTCAAATTGTGAGTTTCTTCTTTGCTGTATACGACGTTAGTGCTAGAACCGGCTAATAATCGAAAGCAATATAAATTAATGTTTCATATTTGCCTCTCGAAGTAGAACTAAACAAAACAAACTGACTAATGATTGTGTAGGTTATATACCTGTTGCGATAATTGTACAAATTGTACGTGTCTGATGCGTCACTCGCAATATTTGAGTCAACCGAGTTTTAAGTATATATATATATTGCTATTTTCATGTTTTTTAGATTAGTCAGATTGAAATTTTGTTTTGTTTAAAATGGATTCATCTTCACGCGAATCATCAGTGGAATTGGAAATTGTAGAGGACGAGTTGCTCGACGAAGTGTTTTGTATGAACAATAAAGAAATTGTCGAATCTAAGCAAAATGATACAAAGAAGGAGGGCGAGAACAGTCCTTGGTACGAAGATGAAGAAGATACAGATGTTTACAAGAAGAACTATGAAAATTCGAATGCACGATGTGTCGATATCCGAACGGAATCTGAAGAGGGACAAAACAATATCAAATGCACAGAGCACAAAGATAACATGAACAGACCAGATAAATTGCATACTTGGCGCAAGAGGACAAGGCAAGACAATATGGATCATGAACATACTAAGATTTCTCGTAATAGACGCTACTCCAGTGACTCTAGTACAACCACTAATTCATCAGAAAATGATAAAAGACATGTAGAGTATGAGACAGATCCAGTTGTGCTAGCACGTAGACAAAAAGAAATTGATTATGGAAAAAACACTAATGGATATGACAGATATATTAAGCTAGTTCCAAAGTAAGTCTCATAAGATTAAGATATTTTAAAAGATTCTGTTATTTATTTAATTATATTTAATTAAATATATATTTAATTAAAATCGTTTTTTCAGAGAGAAACGTACGCGAGAACATCCAAGGACACCACCAAAATATATAAAATATAGCAGAAGGGGTTGGGATGGTATGATGAGGTTGTGGCGGAAGCAACTTCATTCTTGGGATCCTCCTCAGGAGAATGACAAGGTTGACAAATAGACTAAAGTCATTTTGTCATTCCGTTTATAATACTGCCAATATTATTTTCTTTAATTTATATTGCAATCATGTTATTTTAATGCCTTTATTGCGTATCACTTCTAGTTTTGAAACAATTTTATAATATATAACTAATCATATAATAATAAGAAATATAACAAAGTGATATTTCTGTTCTTATTTATGCAATTTCATAATCGGTTTTAAAAAGTTTAATTATATAAATGATTTTGTATAAATAAAATAACATTAATATATATATATATATATATATTAAACTCTCTTAAGATAGGGTTTGCAATTTTCTATAGACAAGTTAACCCTAGCTATACACACTGCAGTTCCAGAAACTCCAGTGCAATTTGCTAAATCGAGATTTTTTTTTCATAGTTCTGAATTTTTCTTTTTCTTTGAATCTATATATATCTCGAAATTACTTAATTGTATCGATTTTTACACATCATGGACTTATTCCTTAATTAATTCTCCATTGATTAAAAAAAAAAATTAATTGAAATCCATTTTTACAGAAGTTATGTAACAAATATAGATAAATAAATAACAAAGAAGTTATGTAACAAATATAGATAAAGATCTAAGTATGTATATATATATTAAAGAAAAAAAAAGTATAGCTAGGATTAAAATATATTAAATTTAAGTGAATTAAAAATTATTTAAATATAAATTTAAAAATGTGCAATTTTTTGTATGTGATTTTGATACAAAATTTGAAAATATCATACATGATAAATGAATACAAATTTATTCTAAGATTACATAAAAATAATAAAAGGAACTTTATTTTTGTTAAAATGAGCCAGCTCTTTTGATTAACACAAAAGCAAAAAAATATATTCAACAAATTATTCACTATTTACATTCTTAAGTTACTAAATATCTGATAACTTAAATTTTTTCTTTTATTAAATGTAAAAAAAATTTATTGAAATCGATTGTTACTGCAACATATTTTAATTCAATCTCTATTTACTTTCAAAATATTCGGAAATAAATTGTATCAAATGCTACCACATAGATCCATGCTCCCCTATATTATAATAAAGAATATATTACTCTTAAAATAAGAAATTAATAACTAAAAAATACATTTACTGTACATTCAGTCGTGATTCAAGTCTTTCCAAAATAGCATCCAGTTTCTGATTGGTACTCGCTTCCATCTCTTTTATTCTTTCTATCAATCTCTTTTCCATATCACGGAATTTATTCTCGATATAGATTCTAATATCTATATCGGATTTCTTATTATCTTCTCGGTTTATACAACTTTCGTCGCTATTTCTTATATTTCCATTTTTACATTCAAAAGAATTCAATTGTTCATGATCAGCCTCGCAATTTCGATATTCTTTTCCATTATCTCTTTTTGAAATTTCATTTTTCCATTTGAAATGATCCGAGTCTGATGTAAGAGTTTCCAAAATTTTCTGTTTAAACTGTTCGTTATTCATAATTTTATTATTATCGCGGTTATCGTAAAATTCAAACATAGGTTGACTCATTTTACCGAGAAATATATTACTGAGAAATGTTTGAATAAAATCTTTATTATTGACAATACTGGATTTTGTCTCTTTTATAAATTCTGTCTTATTATCAATACAGGTTTTGATATCTGATTTTTCATAATTCTCTCCACAATTTGGATATTCCGTTTTACTATTTCTTCTTTCAATTCTATTTTTACATTCGGTGGCATTTGACTGCTCATAATTATCTCCACAATTTAAAAATTGTTTTTTATTATCGCTTCTTTCAATTTTATTTATATATTCGTCATATTTTGAGCCTGCAAATGTTTCCAAAAGTTTCTCTCTATATTTTCTCATACTTTCCTGTTTATCGTCAACTCTCTTTGCCATCTCAGACTCTTGACTCATTTTGCCATTGCTAGCGTTACTGAGAAAAGTCTGTATAATATCATAGTCAAAGGCACTAGATTTTGCCTCTTTTGTAGAGTCTGTCAAAAACAATCTTATACCATATATCCACAAAAGAGGGCCTTTATTTTTTGTTCTAATAAACTAGAAAGTAAATATTAAATATTTAATTATGATGATCATTTATAGTTACTAAAGATAATCCAAACGTAAATTAAAATGATTTGTTTTTCAATGTTTATTTAACAATGTATATACATTTATTTAATATTGGCTCTTATAGGCATTTACTTGTACTTGATTTAAATTTTATTATATTAAATGTAAAATCAAAATATTCATGTAAATAACAATCAGCTTACCTTAATACTAACTTCTGTAGTAGGAGGATGTATCATAGTTTCGCCAAGGAAAACTATATTTTCCTCATACTCATCTATGAATTCCGCGTGTATCGTTGTTTCATATTCTCCAAATTGTTTGAAGATTTCTAGGACGTTCCCTTCAGAAATAATAGCAATGCGTGCTATCTTCTGACAATTTGATACTTTAATATTCAACATACATGGTTCTGTATTAGAACTCATTGGTTGTAAAGCAATACAAGTATCCACTGAAGCTACGTCTTCGCAGTTTATTCTACAAATGTTTATATTATTTTAATATCATGTTAACTTAAAGACTATTGTAATCAAGTCACTTACCTTGCAGATGAGTACTGTATTGGCGCAATGGTGACAGCATCAACAAATTGCTTATTATTGCTGATCTGCCAGTTGCATGAGATTGACAGGAAACTGTCACGGTGCTTTATAGATAGTGATGCATGCAACTCACCGGTGTTTTCGGTATTCATTATCTCCATAATTTTAGTATAATAGACGGTCACCTTTTTGCAAATAAAACATATACCACAATTACACTTTGCAGTCTCATAAATTTGTCTGCGATTATCCGCATTCTCTTAAGCGATATCCATTCTATTGTCATATGTGCTATATATGATCACGCATAATGATATGATCCTCCTTAAACTGTTTTAAAGGAGCAGAAATTGAAAGAGTATTCACTGTTTTTGAATAAATGATTTTATTCATATTGACTGTGCTCGAACAGAAATTGTCACTGTACGCTGCATCGTCGACAGTTTGAAAATTTTGAACTCCTGTTTCTGTGATTATCGATTAACTTCAAACTCTATATCACTCTATCAATTGAAATATAATACAAACTACAAATGTCAAAAAAAGGAGTACGTGAGAATTATAAGGTATATCTAGGGTATGTTCCATCATCGACTATCATCGACGAGAAATGAGATCTGTTTTTTACTCCCTGCACTCTTTAAACTGAATGGCTTGTTGTCAAGTCTGTTCGAAAGTAATTCCTTATATTGCAGTTTTCTTAATATTTTAGTTGTAATTTGAACTTTTTTTGTATTTTCCTTTTCAAAAGTCCCCCGAAAAGTCTAAATTTTTACTTTAAAAAAATTTTCAGGTAAAAAAAAATTTTCAAATCTGATAGAAATTCTACTAAAATTACTTCAAAATTAGCAACACCAGGTGCACGAGGTGCAAAAAATTGAAGTCCAGAGAATGCTGGAATAAAGAACAGACCTGCTATTAAATAAGAATTTTTTTCAATAATCTAATATCGTGCACGAACAACATATAACAAATGTAAATGTTATTATAAAATGTCTATCATATATTTTGAAATATGAATATCGGCTTACCGGCCTAGTAAGCTTTATCCCTACTCCTCAAATAATCGCAAAGAATAGGGGGGAAGGGATTGACTGAAACTGAACGAAAGTATCGAACTGTTCATTGTGCACTTCTCTCGCAGATTATCTGAGTTCCGCGATCAGAAAAGATGTCAAAATACAGAATTGTTATGGTTCGTCATGGCGAAAGCGAATGGAATAAGTTGAACCTTTTCTGCGGGTGGTACGATTCCAAACTGTCGGACAAGGGTGCGTAAATGTCGGCATAAATGTGTTCGTCCAATTCGCCGTTTCAAGGACGAAAGGTCGCGTGATCCCATGCTAATCTTTTGAGTCTCTCTTCTGAATAACATTATTGATGTATTGCAGACGTACATCTTAAATCATATTAAATATTACGTCACGTTAAAACTTGATATAATATGGATAATAAAAATCTTTCATTCATTATAAATATTTTAATTTTGACAAATTGTATTGTGTGCATTTGTACACACTAATAAATATTTTAACATTTGATCTCAAACGATTAAATTAAAATTGGATTTAAAAATTTTATTAAATCTTTGTGATATTTAAATTATTTTTCATAAATGAATGAAGATGAAGTATTATATCAATTTCATCTAATCAAATTTAACATAAATACAAAAATTTTTATTGATCGAATGAATTTATAGAGATCTCAAGAATATAGTTTACTGATTGCACGGATACTGATTTAGATGTTCAAAGAACTATACATTAGGTTATTACAAAGCATGTTAAGCCCAGTTTTACATAAGAGTATAAAAGATTAAAAATTAAATTAAAAATTATTTGTATATCAGAAATCTTCTTGCAGGCAAGAACGAGGCTATATCTGCGGGAAAGGCTCTCAAGGATGCAGGCTATATATTCGATACAGCTCATACATCAGTACTCACAAGAGCACAAGAGACACTCAAATTGATCCTGAAGGAAATTAATCAAGAAAATTTACCTGTTCAAAAGACATGGCGTTTGAATGAACGACATTATGGTGGTCTTACCGGTATGAACAAAGCAGAAACTGCTGCCAAATATGGAGAGAAACAGGTGAAAATCTGGCGGAGATCATTTGATGTACCACCACCGCCAATGGAATCTGATCACAAATATTATGACACGATAGTGAAAGATGCGCGTTATGCCGATGGACCAAAGCCTGATGAATTTCCAAAGTTTGAATCCCTCAAATTGACTATCGAAAGGACGTTACCTTACTGGAACGATATAATTATTCCACAATTGAAAGAAGGCAAGAAGATCATTGTAGTCGCTCATGGAAACAGTTTACGTGGCATAGTGAAACATTTGGATGGTAAGACGCTTTGCTTCATTTATTTTATTTATTATTTCATTTATTTTGTAATTATAACAATTTATGAAATATATATAAATCTTTTTTTTTTAGAAATGAGCAATGAGCAAATTATGGAACTAAATCTACCAACCGGTATCCCGTTTGTGTACGAATTGGATGAAAATTTCAAGCCTGTTGTTTCTATGAAGTTCCTGGGTGATGAAGAGACAGTTAAGGCTGCAATGGCCGCAGTTGCCGCGCAAGCAAAGGCCAAATAAATAATAATAATAATAATAATAATAATAATGAAAACCATCTAATGTGTGTTAATGTTCGAAAAGCAAAAATCTATTGTATTCGTATATCTGTTTAAAAAAATATTTATGAACCTCTAGTTTCGTTATATAGTTTACGAGAGAGAATGTAATTCAAGAGGTGGAAGCGATGGAATTCTTACTTGAATTAACAAGTACGTAAACTCCTTATATGTAAACTAAAAAATATATACATGTATATATCATCATATAAAAATGTATACATGAATATCTGAAAATGAGATTCCTTTTAATCTATATTTATGGATGCGTTTCACTTGATGCTTGCAACGGAATTATGGAATTATTTATGGATTATCATTTTTCTTGTTTATTGAATGTTAAACAAGAGCAAATAATGCTTGCGAACGTTGAGTGTCAAATAGATCGCATCTTATGTATTATATACTCTGTGTATTTCAAAAAAGTATACGTAATACCATTTAAGTCCAATTTTTTATTCTCTGGTTTGCAGTGATTTAATTATAACTAGAAAAATGCGATTTTTACATTATCATCAAATTAAGTAAAATTAAATCACAATCAAGAAATGAAAAACCTAAATATAAAAACTTGAGTATTTGATAGTTTTTTTTAGAGAACAAATTCTAAGTAAAATCTTTGTTTTATTAATTGAAGTATTTAGATTCATTATTTAAAACAGCATAGTAAAAAATATATTTACTGAATATATTATATTGAGCAGTGAATGTTATAAGAGACCAACAACATTATTTATTTCTCTTACGTTGTGATATAATAAAATAAAACCATATTTATTTCTCATACATCTTTTATTATATAATCAATACGTCAAAGAGGTACA
>Ga0157363_1003545_pt1 | contig 14136 bp, 6 predicted proteins | sample AttsexASBM1_FD_111477 | JGI IMG/M metagenome (GOLD analysis project Ga0157363, IMG submission 111477) | Fungus gardens microbial communities from leaf cutter ant in Ribeirão Preto, State of São Paulo, Brazil - Atta sexdens ASBM1 | ecosystem: Host-associated > Fungi > Mycelium > Unclassified ...
ATCATATCATGTTTTAACTTGGTCTATTGCTATAGATATATATACGTTATACACGTAACAATATTTATATATATATATATATAGAGAGAGAGAGAGAGAGAGAGAGAGAAGTACGCGTGAATGTCACGCGACTTTAACAGTGACAGCTGTGCGGAAATGTGCAATATGAGTATATACATATACATACATACATATATATCCAATATCATATATTCTAGTTGGCCAGATAAATTTGCGTCAGTATTGCATACATCGCGTTACTTACAGTTAGCATACTTAAGCCCCATTCCACCCCTTTGTGCGTGCTTCAAACGCAACACGAAACGTTTTCTCGCCGTGGTTACTTTATATTTCACAATTGCCCTCAACTTACACTCCTGAATCTCTTTCGCGAGATGATGAACTCGCGGCGCTTACCGCTCTAGTCTGCTGCTATCATCAATAATAAAATAAGTAAGCCCACCTATATATCTCTAATAATACATGGTACAATCTTGACACGTGCGCAAAGTTAGATTATACCCGTAGTGCTAAAACTTACTACTCGGCTGTTGGAGTTTTGCAAGTTTGCATCTTAGTTAAATACATTTGAGTGTAAATTCCAAAACTTTGATAGCACCTGCGACTTGATGAGACTTTTTCTTTCTTCGTTAACTATAAACACTGGAATTTTTCGTTTCATTTTCTAACATTTTTGTGAAAGGAAAGAAAATATTGATAAGAGATTTATCAATGCAACGACGTTAAGCCTCGAGTGTTTATCGTTCGGGAGGCCTATAAAGCATAGAGCCTTGATAGATAGGTAGACACCTCAAGCAACTCGTAAGCCTTCAACACCACCGAACTTTAACCACCATTTTCCAAAGTTCACCAGCTACCTAAGCAAAAGTTTCTCACGGTGATAAGCCTCCCTTTCTTCCAATTAATATTGCGCGTTATATTATATTTTCGTAGCAGAAATCCATTTTTTTACATCACATCGCCGTGAAATTGAGAAATCTGTATAAATCGAAAGTGTAAAGATCGAAACTTGACTAATCGATTGCTGAAATACGCTAGACTGCGTAAAATTGTTGCGAGCAGGAAAATTCACTTATTTACATGTATGTATATATGTACGGTGCGGATCGATCGATTGCAACTTAAACGAAACGCTGCGAAGTGAAATCGTCCGTCGCGAGACCGAAATTTTATTCGAGTAAGCAGTCTGGAAGCCAGGCAGGAAGTAAACGTTGCACCGCACCGGCGAAACCTTTAAAATTGTGTTGCATCGCGCGCACTCTTCCAGCCGCGCGTATCCAGTTTGCAGCTCTGTACCGAGGAACATATTGGTCGTACGTGAACGGACGGCTTTAGGAGTATTCTGCATTATTTATGTCTCGGCGGTACATGCACACGAGAGTGCACCCCCGCCACGCCACGCCACGCCACGCCACGCCACGCCATGCCGCCGCGTTGCCAGGCTGCAGCCTCACGTGGCTTACACAGATCACGTTAATACCTCTTGGAGCGCGCACATTGTCGTATTTTATGGAGAACTCGACTTTTCTCCATCGGTAAAAGCTACACGCGTGTTACTTTATCGCGAGAATACCTATTCTCCGCGAGACACGATGTCGCGATCCGTCTATTTGCCGTTCCGCGATTGCAGGTTTGCATCATGGAAATTTTTTGCATTGTCATTACGCTCTCTCGTCCAAAACTAGGCTAGATGTCGAGCCATGTTAGAAAAAAGAATTTGTTGTCGGTGTAATGCGGTGTAATTTTGCGCGTTAATTTGATTCTGTCGCAGGATCGTAACGTTGATGAATAACGAGAATGCATTTGTGTGCTACGCTAAAAATCCGGTAACATTTGTAGCGTCCGATGCACTGGCAGATGTATTTTATACGAACTACGAATATTTCACTGATGCTGCCCATCTGGTGACTTGTACTATTTCATGTGATTTTCGCGAAATAACACGTATGTCCGCGACACGTTTTCTCTTTCCCATATTTCGACACCTCTATCTTTTTTCGTTTCGATTTTATATTTACTCGATATACTGTTCAGCAAGGGGTTCAGCAAGAACAGAAACTTGGTTTCGCACGAAACCACGTGCAATGTTATGACTTATACACCAACAGAGGCGCATTTCCTTACGAAAGCGATTCCGTGGTGAACTCGCTTTGATCGTTCACGGTTCCATCCGACCGCCAACAATGAGAACTCAAACGGACTCGGGGATGCAAACAAGGTAATTATAACTAAGAGCGACCGCCTAGCCGAGCGGCAAGAAACTGCTCCTCGTAGTAGTACTTTTAATATATTCTCAAGAGCTTTACGCTGATCGCTTTAATTACAAGAGGATGAAAAGCCTTTCGAACGAACAAACACGCTCGGCGAATTATCATGATCACGAAAAGACTTCTTTACATCTATATTATAGTATATGTATATAGCCTGCATTATATTTATCGTGTCAATTCGAAATTAATTTGAAATTCATTCAAAATTGTTTTTTTAATGTGCAGCAGCAACACAATTATAATGCAAAATACGTATGCTATTATTAAAACGGAAAGTCTAATTTGCCCTGTTCTGTCAATCGGACCATATAATACTGATGCAAATGTTTTGTGGTCATTGATGCGCACATTTAGCATTCACACGCATTGCACAGAACAGTTTAATCGGAAATCATCTCGCGTACTGTACGAAGTCAATATATTATCACTATCGCAGATATATCTGTGAATACAACTTGTTGGATAATAGAGGCTCGCTACGTGTTTAATCCCATGAAATAGGAACTGCCAGAGCCAAATTTGGTGTTTACAGATTCTCTGAAAATGTACCTTGTTTTATTTCAAATAATTGAATGGATCGATGGTACGAACTCGAAATTGGTCGACGCATTGAAAATAGAAAAATTAACTCGTATTATGATACGCGAGCTTCATTCAAATAATTAGCGAAACACATGTCTGTAAAAAACGCGCGAGTTTGTAAACATTTATAAATAATTATGCTTTCGTCCGGAGATTGAAAATAATGCGCGATTATTTCCGGGCATGAATCTCGGCTCAGCAGTAAATACTCGATCTCGTATTACGGAGAACGGCGAAATAGAAATCCGCGAAGCGCATTGATTATTGAACAAAAAAATTACATTTCCCGTATCGGTGCGACGCGGTGCGGCAGAGAGAAACGCAACACGGCTCGCACGGCTTGAATTTGCATCGTTGCATGTCGGTCGAGAGGCATTACGAGAGACCGTCATTATTTTCGCATAAAGAATTCAGCTTTGTGGATAACGTCGCCCAACTTGTGGTTAACGCGCGCGAGAGTTCTCTGGGTCGGTGTATCTTGGCGTGCCTTGGCGTTAACGTTAACATTAACATTAACATTAATACACTCAACCCTCACGTGACACGCTTGCGCGCCACTTGTATCGACGACGTTGTAGACGACCCGTTGCAGACCCCAAACCCCGCCATCGCCGCTACACTCTCCTGGGAAATACCGGCGCGCCCGGCTTTACCTGCGTTCTACCTCTCTCCTACCTTTCTCCTATCTCTCTCCTACCTCTCCTAGAGCTCTATCGTCCGAGGCAGACTTGCACTGGCCATCGAAGAGCCTTTGGTACGTCCTGCGGCTTGCATGGCACAGCCAAAGGCCTTTCTATCCCCCGCCGGGATCAGGAAAGCCTTTGCTCGTAAGACGACTTTCTTCGTTGCGGCTCAAGATCGATTACCACGTAACTCACGAGTCAAGTTGAATTTCGCGTCATTCTTCGTAAGCCACGGAATAACTTTCCGAATGTATATTACGTGTGTGCGTGCGTGCGTGCGTGCGTGCGTTACTTCATCAATTTAATGCTACGATCGTCGCGTGCATTATTAGAAATACTTCCACAAGTACTTTTCCACCAGTTGTATCGCAAACCAACGCATAATGATGAATAAAAATGCATTGCATCTGCAATGCGGATAGCTAGAACATTTTGCGTCTTATTTATCAAATGAACCACTTAGAATACAGTCACAATAAAGCATTCGGAATAAAGTCTGCCATGAATAGAAGGTGAATCCAATAATGCCTGGTAACCAACTTTCTCTTTACATCGGTAGCCAAGAGTAAAAAGCGAAGTCTGTCGACCGCGCAAATCCATTTTAGATGTTTCATATTTTCTTCAACCTTTCTTCGAAACGAAAATCGAGAAGTAAATACGCATTACGTTTTTGATGAACAATCTCATCCTCGTGATTATTTTTTAGAAATTTTTTTAAACTGATTAAACTTCATTCCTTGCTTTTTGTATTACAAAAATATTCGAGTAGTGCGCTGAGTTTTACTAATTATTAAATTAAGCGTTGCGTCGTTGCAATGACGACTAATTAAATATTCTCCTATATCAATAATCGCGAAAGAAATAATTTTTTAATTAAATGCTTTTGAAACACAGGAATTGCAATAAAGCGCGACGATAACGTTGTCAGAGATACAACATTCGCATTTCAAAGCTTCGTCTCTCTATCATTCGTACCAATTGCTCGATATGTACGAAAAATCAGTAAAAACATTATCAGAAACGAATTTAATGGATAACGTTGTGAAAGCTTGTACAAAGGATTGATCCTTGATAACTTTTAAATAGAAACGATATTGATGCAATGTTCGCATACACATATGTATCTATATATAATGTGCGCGCGCTACGCATGTAATATTGATAATGATTATGTGCTTTTCACAGAAGCGACATAGAAGAAACGAAAATCTGCGCGACGCGCTTTAAACTGTAATGATTTCAGCGGCGTGCGAAAGCTCCGCTTTTTAACCACCGCATATATATATATACAGGTGAAAACGCAATCGTGGCGTGCAACGCGTCGCATCGTCAGAACCATAAATTCCTGTTTGCCTAGGCAGAAGAAAAATATTCAGAGAGGATACCAGAAAAGCACAAACGGCATCCCATTCGAAAAACGCAACACAACGCGGATACCGAAAGTCCGTGTATGTATATACATCCGTTGCGTTGCGTTGGTGCTTCCTCACCGGACGTGTACATTCCTAAAGATACTCGCTCCATTGGACTCCGCTGAAATACACTTTGACACCTTTCAAACGCCTACGCGCATTATGCCGCGAGTAATCATACTTTCGCACATCTTTTCCCGTCTTTTTGATCGTCGTGCTTTGAACAATAACCATGCGAGAGTCGTGTTACGCGCGACAAGTGCATGCTGGAAGAAGTTGAAAAGCATTTTGAGCCCTCGAGCACTCGGCTTTTCCATTGAAAAGTCTTTCCTTCTCGACATTTTCTGTACGAAGGATGATACGTTATTGCGAATACGACGATGGATTGCATATATGCATACATGTGCGCATGGAATCATGCTTGTCGCCTAAATTTATTTTCAAACGCTCAGACAGATAAATTCTGTATTGCTAAGTAGCGCGAAGAGGTAACTGTCGATAAAATTCTATCGTATGGAAACTTGTCGAGAAAATACCTATTTTTAGAAATGCTGTCCTAAAATTTGTTCCGAGCTTACGACAGAAATGCACGAGTTATCATGCACCCTGCTTAATGAAGTGGAACTAATCTCCTTCGACGATGGATCGCAAACTTACATATTTTACAATTTTTCACAGCTCCCTGTGATGGTTTTGCGCTTAGGCTGCAAATCACTGTTCTTTAGGTCGAGATTCAAGGTGGTGAGACGACAGATCAATGATGATTTTCTATGAAAACGCGCACGGCAACCGCGATTTTTTCTTGTTCTCTCATTTAATATTTTTCATTTGAATTTATCTGCGACCTGCAAAGTATTATAACTCCTTCTACGCGAACCATTGACTTTCAACGTTATGATCATGTAATCAATATTACGCAAATCAAGAACGTTCAAGTAAAAGCCAAGCTAAAGCTGAGAAAAGCATTATCGAACAATTCGTATTGTACCCTCTTCCCTCTCTCCCCTCTATAGGATCACGTAGCATTTCATAACGTGCATAACAATGATTACGACGCGTGCGGTCGATCGTTGCATGCAAAACGAACATTCCACGAGCGGCGCATTTAATCCTGTTCTCAACGAGAATACGTGAAACGTAAGATCGCTGCAACTCAGTAATCCTCGTAACGCCAGAAGTTTGGTCAGCATCTCGATGCTACGTAGACTTAGACATTATCACACAGATAAATCGGTCTGTATATCAAGCGCAGCGCCTCGAATCGACTTGGCAGGTTAAACTGAGAGGAATTCCCACTTTCAGACCGCCGTAACCCAGGTAATCCTCATAATATTCGAGCAAGCGCCCAGTCCAACCTCGGTATTTCAATTTCAGTCAGTTCAGGTGTAGCGCGGGCTCTTCCCGCGTATACAGAGAGGCGCTTGATTAATTTCCTTTGCCTGCCACACGCCGGCGCTCATCTTGCTCAAGCACACTTTTGACCTCCGACGACGTCTCTTCGCTTTCACATCGCGCTACCGCTCTCCCCGAGAGTTGACTCTAACGAAGCATCCTGACAGGCAGTCGCATCGTGGTACTCGCCAGCGATATCACTTTTCCGCAAATGCACATGGACCGACCTCTTGTCACACACATCGTCACACACAATGCAATCATCCTCCTTCACAATCTCGTACGCAACGCCAGCCGCGTTTCCGCCTTTCTGTCGCTAATTATGCGTGTCCCGTGTTTCCGTGCATTCAGGCGCATTCGACCAGCATCCACTCCCGTCACGATCGAAAGCGCAAGCTGCGAGTTGCAGCACTGCGTTGCACTGACCTGGTTGACTGCGAGTAAAGGTTACGTCTCGCAAGAACGTCCATTGCGCTCGTTGATCTCGACATCCGATGTTCATTGATCAAAATATTTTCAATATTTCAAAAAAATAGCGTATGTTTAATTAACTTTTTACCGATCGCCATACAATCCCTTTTATTTTACAATATAAATGTTAGCTTTCTCTCAGTTCTTATGAAACTTGTCTATAAGGTAATTTAATTTAATAATGCTTTATTGAAATCTGAGATTAAAAATAAAAAATTGAAAATGATAAATTCAATGTAGCGCAGAATTTTAACTAAAATATTTGATCATTGCAAAACTTGGGATTGCAAAACTTGGGGATTGCAAATTTTAGGAAATTTTTAGTCGTGAAGTTAACATATAGTTTTCAATTTCGCTTTATTTTTTTTATTTAAAGCTCATCAATACTCCGTAAACGGTTAATACTTATTTCTAAACTGACTTTCAAACTCTAATTGTGAACTCTGTGACACTAGATCCTCCTTCATGGAGGTCTATCCTTTTGAAATTCGATATTTTCAAGCTACATTTAAACTCAGAGATATCAAGAACTTCCTAAAACCAAGTTTCACAATAATCAGGTTATCTTTTTTTAATTTGAATTTTAAAATTCTGAGATCAAAATCAAATTCGGCGACTTCAAAAAGACCTTTAAGAAGCAAGATCTTTCACAAGTTACCTTGTTAGAAAGCTTCCTCAAAGGATTAAATGGTAAATGACTTTCAATGAAAAGGGGATGTTAAATTAGAGCCATTTTCGTCCAAAATAAAAAAAATTCCAAGATGCACAAGTTATAGCATTTAAAGGTTGCTTAAAGTCGAGTGGTGTATCGTTATATCTTGGAGAAATATGTGAAATATGGAAGAAATCATAAAAGTAATAAATCTCTAATACTATCACATTTATTAATAAAAAGTTGTTAATTAAAGATTAAGACATTCCATTAGTTCAAGGAATGTTATGTTATATAATATTATTATTTAAACGTATAACTTGAATTAGATTTTCGAGCGATTGACGAACGACAAAGAGTTTGATACAAAATAATCATTTGGTTTCCAATTCTTTAAACAATAAATACATTTATCAAGTTATATGAATTCAAGTATTAACAATACAGTTATTTAATTCCCGGGATATTTTGATATCTCACTTCAATAACTTTTAGATTTATTTTTAATATAATATATAGGTATGAATATAGTATAACGATTTTTTCCACGTTCCCAACGTTTTCTCTCGATAAGCGATACACCGCTCAATTCCGTTCAATTTTAAATAGCCCTTTAATATATAATTTTTATATCTAGGAACTTTTTTCATTTTAGCTGAAAAACGTCCCTAATTTAACATTCTCTTTTGAGCTTCATTGAAATTCCATGTTCATATACGACATTTTTTGTCTCACATGTCACGCATTTTCATTATGCAGTTCATTATGCTCGTAATATATCTTGTGAAATTCATCGTTCTTTATTCATAATGGACGTAGAACGTAGGTTACATGAAATGGTACGTAAGAGGTCTGCTCTTGCGCACGAATTCGTCGTCCTGAAACTAATTCGATTCCTAGCCGCTCTATGCGAGACTTGAGACCAGCGTCCATTGCGAATCTCTCAAAGATATGTACAAATTTCTCGCGGGAACTTCCAGCAATATGTATATACATGAATATGATAATAATTGTGGAAAATAATAGATCAGCAGTGAGAAATTATTAATCAATATACAGCAAATATCGGGTATTGTTTCAACAACAATTCCCGGTAGCACAGAGAAATACGTAATCGTGTCAACATGACTGTATCGCGGTTTCCAGGTTCTATAGTTGGAAAATTTTAACAACGCGAAAGTATTACTGCGAATCTATAGTTAACTGAAGCCATTGTTCTAATATTGGTCCAACTTTCTTCTTTTTCTTTGAAACGTAATAAAATAAATGTGCATATGTTTTAAAACATATAATAAGTTATTTCTCAAAGAGTATCATTTCGTTTGAAAAAAGATATGCGGTAGTTCTTTGAAGGAAGAAGTTTATTATACAAATACACTTGGCGCGAGAAACGCTGTCGCTCCTTTTGATTTATATATTCATCTACTTACTTTTAATTTTAAAGTTTTATAACCTGTAACGAAGAAAATAATGCTCTTTTTTTTTTAATTTAAGATCCGTTAAATTATTTAGTGATCAATATAAATTTAAATCAAGTTTCGTTGATGATGTATATATAAGAGAAGAAAACAGAGATTTTTATTTTTAGCTCTTAAACCTTTATAATTAATCATAAAATACTCCCCTCTAAAAACTTACAATTATTTCAACGTATTTACTTCATTCGATTACTATGATACGCTGGTATACGAGTTTAAAAAGGATAGGAACAGCGTAATTTAATTGAAAAAAAGAGACAGCGAGATGGGCTGGCAACAGGCTTTCTCGATTTAATTGGAAGTCTGAAAGCCGTCTATGGACTACAGTCTGAATTCATCTCGGCAAGGTTTTGAAATTGACCACACAAAAATTTATGAAACTACTTGCAAAAAAATTAAATTTAAGCGCAAGCACATATAATATGTATGTTGCATAATTGTAGAAATAATCAAATTGTAGTTGTATAATACAACGCAAGAAATAAATTAGTTAATCTTTTTAATCTTTCAGAATATGTAAACGGATTAATTTTTCAGTATACACATCAAGAATGTGTGTCGTAATTGAATAGTTCAGTTGGTTTGATTTTAACTCTTTGATAAAAGTAAATCGTTATTTAATGAAAATATTGATCGCATAAAAGTGAATGCGGATGCTAAAAAATATTGCGTATTTGATTCAATTCGACCCATATCGTTCGTGTATTTCAAGTGCGGCATTCGCTTTCACAATATTTGCTGCATGGATCCAACATTATTTTACTCTTTGCATCTACGTTTTTTTTCTGTTATTTGAATTTTATCATGTTACCATAAAACGTTATTAATTTAACGATCTAAACACGCAAAATTTAATTGAAAATTTATTATGTGTTTGTTTATACACAAATAATGTATAAATATTATTTATTTCCTGGTTTCATGATAAGACGTGTCCTTTGTATTTAATTGACTTTCATATCCAAAAATGTCATTTGCGAAATAAATAAATTCGTTTTCTCGTATTTGAAAGAAGAAGGTAATGAAAAATCGGCAGAACTTCCAAAAGTAACACTCTCGTGAGTGTATAAGGGCGGCGCCATTATAGCAGGATATCTCGAGCTTTCGTCCGGAAGGTGGAATCAGGGCTTTCGCGTTCGTAATGTGGAAAGAGAGATGAAGAGAGAGATGCCGGTCTGCTAGGGATTACGTTTCCCTGCGTTATCTTTCCACGATGGTGCCTTACCGTCCACGTCCGTTCGTTTCCGGGGCAATCGGGGGTAAGTGAGGCTCTAATACGTCCGTTTCCCCGACAGTACTTCCAATTCTATCGTCATTCCGAAATTCGAATTAAAATTTCTTTTAAACTGCTATTCACATTATTTTCAATCTACCATTACCATCGAAAAAATTGTTCGTTAATTTATCGCAAAACTTTTACACGCCATATTAATAATCTATTTCATATAATTTTATGTAATTTTTCTTATTTAATTATTTTTTTTTATTTTTCTTATTTTTCTAAAGATATTATTATCTTGTCGATAATAGTAATACTTAAATTTATATATATTATATATAAATTTGCAAAGCGGCGAGAATAAACAATATCTCAACATTGTATCTGTAGACTGCACCTAAGTAGCTCGTGTTACTATCCAAGCAAGAGTAGATACCACTTGAGAGCCGAAGGGTATGAAGGGAATGGTAGAATTATTAACGAGGCACCATACGGCATCTCCCGGCATTAATATATGAGTACAATCACCGCCCAAACGTGCCACGCTAGGCCAGCAACACTCATCGTGGTATACGCTATCCCCTAGTAATCCGTGCAAAGTGCGAGCTTGAATCTTCTCTCTTCAGAAAAAAATGTAGCAACAATAATTCCGTGAATCATATAACGTGGCGTGTAAACAATCTTTAATGTATAAGTAGATACATTTATTTTTCCGCAATAATATCAATTATAAATAACAAAGCTCTCGAGCTAATATGATTGTAAGTTAATAAAATTGTAAGCTATATTCAAGCTGAAAATAAGAAATGGGATGTGCGAATTGTAAGTTCATTAATTATAAATTTAATGTAAAACGTACATTTAAATTAACTATTATTATAGATACACACAAGAAAGGTACATACACGTAAATACGTATGCGCGTGTGTGGCTTAATCTATCCACTAGACGATATTATTCCACTAAACCAGATGCAATCTGATAAACAGGTTTTGGTCTGATCGTGATTCTTGATAAACGGTCGAACGAACAAATATCGACGTGGGACGGTTGTCAAAATTTGCGATGATTATTGATGTAAAAAAGATAGATACCGTATATCGCAAAAAAACGAGGCAGATGGGATGCGCCTATAATATTAAAGCTGAAACAGCTTTGGATATCGTAAACAGCAGTCACCGTATCCGTTTCTCGCGCCGCTGTGTATATGGCCGCAATTTTCCGTGCGAAATTACGCTGCTGCAATGGCGCGAGGTTGCATCGCTCCCGTAATGTACGTAAAAAAGGCACAGGGAGGCCTCATAAAAAATAGGAATTATTTCCTACGCGTGTGCACACTCGTGCCCTGTTGAGAAACGACTTTATAACAACTTGGAATACCAAAAGCGAATTTCTGTTATAATTCTGTTATGAAAGATTCAATATCGGGCAGTGAATGGGCACATTCAAGTTGACAAAACCTGCTCGTCGAATCCTGCAGGTTCTTTTTGGTTTCTAATTGGTTGTTACTTACAGATCTAACCAATCATATTCGATCGCTCGGTAAACATGCCTATCCGCTTTACCGTCTTAAACTCCAATGACTCAAAACGTGTAATAAATAGTGCGGTTCAACCTTTTGTACTTTTTTTCTCTCATCTTCAGACGTTCAGGTTAGGAGTATTTTATAAACGGGCGGCGGTCACAGTCCGACGATCGTCCTCGGCAATCAAAATGCTCAGTTTTCTCCAAGTTTCCTCGTATGATTTATCATGATACAAGCATTCCACTACATAATAGCGATTCGCCATCCTATTTTCCCAATCACGGCGGGAACATATTTCGCTGGCGAAAGCATCGCGTTGTATCGCGGGTGGTTTCCGGGAGCAGCGGCGCGACGCGTCCCAGCTCCGCCTCCGACGGCTTCCGAAGCACCGAACACGATGCAATTCCTCGCTCCTCGCTAGGGAGATAAGAAGATCGTGGGGACGCGCCCGCATGATACATTCGTGCCACCGCACCGCGGCGAGCCGTAATTCAAAAGTATCGCGTAGCGAGCTGCGAGCGGCGCGACGCGGCACGGCGGATGTTCGCTCGGCTTTCGCACGCTCGTGAGAAATGAGCTCCCTAAACGGGGGGTGCGCCCTTTTTTCCCCTCCCCCTCCCCCTCCCCCCCTCCCATCTTTTCCTCTTCTCAACTCTCTACCACTGAACGCGCACCCTTTCCACGCTCTTTTCCGTATCCTCCCGTCTCACTGTGTCCTCAGTATTCGAGGAAATTATGAGGCAACGGATTCGAGCTGTCTCGAGGAATTCCGCGCGGCAGAGACCACGAGGAGTAGTACGAGAGGATATATCCGGTTACGGAGATTTTTACGTTCCCATTCTTATCCATGCGGGAACGACAAGACGGATGGCGCGCTACTTCTTAAGAGCCACCGCGTTTCGCGCATCCGCTGAAATCTATGAGAGCTGTCGTCCCGTGCTCTCTCTCCCTCTCCCTCTCCCTTTCTAGTCGGAGGATGATTTATTTCGAACGGACTCGTATCATCGGGTCGGCGGAACGTCGACGCGACTTTTTGACGAACGTTATCGTGCATTCGACGATATACTTTGCTAGAGACGCCGCGGCGCGAAACATTAATCGTGTGTAATTAATGGAGTAGTGGTCCATTATCATCCAAATGAATTACGTCAAGACCGAAAATATCAATTGATCTTAATTAATCGCAATTGAATATAATATAAATATACAGATATTACTTATTGTTAGAAATATCCATTTTTGCTTTAAAAGAGTAGATTGAGATGAGTATTGGCAGATAAATTTGTCGAAAGTATAATCGAGGCATATAAAGCGCTACGTACAATTTCATAAATATTGACATGTCCTTCACATTCAACAAGTAAATCAGATTACTATATTTAACAATTATATAGCATATAAATTTTATCATAATTATGTAAATTATTACATAATTTACGTAATTTTAATAGAATAAATAATACGTCTCAGAGGATGCGCGATCATAATGCAAACATTCTTAAACTATCGTGCATATATATATATATATATATATATATATGTATATATATCTCAGGGTTGGTTAGTAACTAGTTAAAACATTAAAAGTTAAAAAAAAAGTTAAAAAGTTAATAACTTTTAACTTAACTTAATTTTAAATGCATTAAATTTTAACTTAACTAAGTTACTTTTAAACGTTAACTTTCTAACTTTTTTTTAAGTTAAAAATTTTTTTAATTAAAAATTTTTTGATCTCTTTTAAATATCTTAGAAATATAATAAGACTATGGACGCATTCGTAATCTGTTCATGTTTTAAGATCATTTTAAGTAATTTCTTAAAATGCTAATACAACTCTCTGATTGGTTTATGCGGTTATGCCTTATGTTATAAGCTTTAGTCCGGATCTACAATAAGTGTTTTAAGCCTTAAATCATAAGAAATTGACCAATTACAATCAAATATTCTTTTCGCATTCGATTGTAATTAGTCAATTCCTCATGGCTTAAGACTTATTAAAAAGTAATTGTATCTTCTTTATGTGCTAGCTGTTTTTTTAAAGTTATATAACTTATATAGTTATATCGTTATGTGTTATATATTTATATCACATATGAATAAAAAAATTAAAAATTTAATTTACTTAATAATCTATATCTATTGTAGTTATTTAATCTCATTTTAAGAAAAATTAGGACATTTTGATCTAAAAAATAATTTTTTTTCGAAATTAACTTTTTTTTTAATTTAAATTAATTTTTTATTCCTTCAACTTTTAACTTAACTTTATTAATTTTGTAAAGCCATTAACTTTAACTTTATTCAGTTAAAAAAAACCATTAATTTACTCAATCCTGATATATATATATATATATATATATATATATATATATATATATATATATATGTGTGTGTGTGTGTGTGTGTGTGTGTGTATATATGTGTGTGTGTG
>Ga0157363_1003546_pt1 | contig 14136 bp, 13 predicted proteins | sample AttsexASBM1_FD_111477 | JGI IMG/M metagenome (GOLD analysis project Ga0157363, IMG submission 111477) | Fungus gardens microbial communities from leaf cutter ant in Ribeirão Preto, State of São Paulo, Brazil - Atta sexdens ASBM1 | ecosystem: Host-associated > Fungi > Mycelium > Unclassified ...
AGTCATTTGTTGTCGCTTTTATATCTCCCACATATGTGTGGATAGCCCTCATTTGGGGCTTTCTAGTGCAACTTGGTTTAGAAAAATAAGTCCACTTGTTGTGGAGATACAAGCTGAATGAAGCTTGTAACAATAGGGTTACACAAGAGAACTCGATAGAAAACTCTGTACAAGACTGTCTACCTTATATACTAGTACTTAATGGTCCATGCAAGCTATTTATGGCCTGCCCTAAATGACCATGTGTACCCCACATTGTATGACATCATCACTTCTGGAATGTTCCACATTCTTCCATCTATCATGTGACTTTTGCTCATGTCATCTGAGATAACCTGTTGTATGACAGCGTGCTCTTATTGCTCTAACCCTAACCCTAGTTCTAAAAATAGAATAAAGAAAAATAAATCGAGAAGAAGATAGAGATGCAAAGAGAAAATAAGAAAAGTCCACTTTCTGTGATCTTGACAGTAATGGTGTTATGATCTAGAGTTTTTAGAGTGGGACAGAAGAACAACTCTTGTATTGAGTAACACAAGAGAACTCAATAGAAATCCCTTTACAAACTAATCTATCTTATATATACTACTACTGATGGTCTATGCTCACTACTATACACCTTACCCTAAATAACCATGTGTAGTATATGAGGTTAACATGTGGTATACATGTTGTTTGATGCCATTTGTTCTAGACTCTTCTACTCTGTTCTTTGCTTCTGTCTTTAACCCTAACCCTATGTTCTAAAAATAGAAAAATAAGAAAATAAAATAAAATAAAATAAAATGAAAAATAAAATAGAGAAAACTAAGTCTACCGTTTGTAAACTTGACAAATGGCCCTCATAAAATCAAACACTATAGAAATATAACTTGGTGTTGTAAAGCCAACTTTAAGACTAACCTGTCTAGACTTAAAACCAAGAAAGAAAAACATTGCCCTCATTCATTCAAATGTGTCAACTGTAAAAACAAACATCAAGCTGATAGCAATGAATGTCTGTTCTGGAAGTATAGGTTTAACTGACAATAGCATGAGAAGAAATCTCAAGAGCTCCATAAGATTAGAGCTAACTCAATTCACTTAGTTATGGACAGAAGTAAACAATGATTATAAAATCTCTCAAAAATGTTTTACAGAATGTTCAGAAGAAAAAAATACTTACAGATATAATTTTAAAGAAAAACAAAAACTCAATATTATTTTTATTCAAAAACCTCCATGGTTTATTATTTGTTAAATTCCCAGCTTTACTTCCAAAGATGGTAAAGACCTCATGAAAGCCTCTCATTACCCATCCTGGACTACATTTACAAGAATCACACTCATTGAGAACAACCACCCAAGAGTCATTACCTATATAAATAATAAATTGGTCAAGTTCATTATAAAAGGACATATTTAATCATCAGGATATTAATCTTGTTTCCTTTTGCAATCATGGTTTTTTGTGTTTTCTTCTTAACATTTACTCAGATAACCAACAGAATATCTTAAAGTATCTGAGGCTAACCTGAACAATGTCTTGATTATGACAGGGAACTTTAACATCAGAGATAGTGATTGAGATCTATCATACTCACATCACTCAATATATACTAACACTCTACATGAATTTGCTAATAATCTTAATCTAGATTTTCTCCATGCCTACCAATTCTGTATCCATCTGGTATGCTGACAATTCTTAAGACTCAAACTTAGTTATAGATCTCATATTTTTTCAAGTGAAGTTGGAGGAATTCAATAATCATTATATATCATCTAAATTACAAAGCCCTTCTGATCATGCTCCTTTATCAGTTTCAATAACCATCAAAGAAGAACATACTCAAGAAAGAAGATAGACTATCATCAAGAATAGTGAGGAAGAAAAAAATTTTGTCAACAAGCTTAGAGATATAATAAGTAAAATTGACACATCTAACATTCTCAATAGCAAAGTATTAGAAGGAATAACTCAAGATGTTGCTAAAGTCACTAAAGAAATTTGAAATAAACATTCTAAACTCATCAACACCACAAAAAGATCCAAAGAATGGTAGAATAAAGACTGTAACAAATACTTATTGATTTACTAGCAGTCTAAAAGGAAACATGATTGGATCATATACAAGAAATCAGTCAGAGCTGCAAAATGGGAGTTTTTTGATAACAGAGTTCAAGAAATTGCTTCAACCAACAAGAGGCCATGGGACCTTATGAATTAGGTCAAGAAACAAAAGTTGCTAGCTACAGAAGCCATCAAATTCAATGGCCAGCCTTGCAACAAATTAAATTATTTGTGGCAAGTACTACACCAATTATATAGCACAGCTCAAAATAGGCCAATTAACATGTGTCTTCTAAATAAAATCCCAACTAGTCAAACAGTTAAATAGCCTCTATTCTTTAGCACTGAAATCAATAACATTATCAATAAGTATAGTAGTTCTTCTACTCTGAGACCTAATCATATTTCTTGAAGTCACCTTAAGAGGATAATAAGTGACTCCAAGTGTATTACTAACATTATCAATATAGCAAATGCATATATTAATCTCAGCTACTGGCTGTCACATTTTAAGAAATCTATATCTATCATCATTTCAAAGCCTAATAAGCCATTGTACAACAACTCTGAAATCTTTCAACCCATCATACTTCTCAATACACTTGGCAAGTTAATTGAGAAAGCAATAAGCAATAGAGTACAAGTTCATTCAATTGTATTGAATTTTCTCTATCTAAATCAATTAGGCAGAATCAAACAACAGTCTATGACTGATACAGGAATATTTCTTACTCATCTCATATGAACAGGATAGGTTAAAGATCTTCATACAAGCACTCTTGTATCTGATATCACTCAATTCTTTCTATCTTTAAATTACCAACTTCTTCTGATAATTTTAGTCAAAGTAGAATTTGATGCCAGAGTCTTCTGATTATTTATAGCTATTTAATTAATAGACAAATATAATATATATGAAATCATTTTACATCTCCTTTGTTTAAAGCAGATGTTGGACTCTGCTCTGTGTATCACTTTTCTTTTTCATATATTCAAAAAAAAGAACTAAAAATATTTCTATTTCTATTCCTGTTTCTCTTCTTTCTTTTGTTGATTGATGGTTTATTTATTTCCCAGGAGAAAAGTCTAACACAATGCTTTGCTATAGCTATAATATTATTTCCTCTTTTTTTTCTCAATTTGGCCTTACAATAAAGCACAACAATAAATGGCCTCTCTACTCTATAGTTGACAAAGAGTCTAAGGAGTTCAATCTCACTTCATTATTCTCATGCAAATCATCTTGGGATTTTGAAAGAAAGAGCAAATGCAATAATATACTAAAGCAGTGGAAAATGATGTTTCAAACTTTGAATGATAAAGAAAGACATTTCCTTGATCTCTTAGATAATGATCTTTGTCTTATAGAACTGTTGTATGCTAAAGGAGGTTCTTGAATCAAATATTTCAGACATTTGAATTTGTTATGTGCAAGAGCCATAAGAGCCATTGTCAATCATGCTCTAATAGAGGAATATCATCTTTGCTTTTTCCACAACAAAGACTTCAGTTGTTCTTGTGATAACTATTCAATAGAATTGAGGTGTCATATTTTTCATGATTGTAAGAGGTTTAACAACTATTGGAATCTGAGGCATGACACTATTAGCTATTTTGTGTTGTTTTTGGAATTCAACAAGAATGCTTTCTCATTTGGAGAGAATATTACATAGTAGAGTTGTCTTTTCTTTTACAGTAGTATTTACATTTATGTTTTCTTTTTGTTTTATTTTTCTCTTTTTGTTTTTTCTGTTACCTGTTGTTTGCTCCTATATAACATAGTTACAAAGTAGCTACCATGGTCTGCCTACATTCTCTGTGTAATAAGTTTTTGATTTAAAAAAAATCAAGCACAACAAATCTGAATTGTTATACTTTTCAAGATCAACAAAAAATAGAATCTTCTCTTCTTGATCTTAGATCTGCAAGCAGTAATATACTCAAACCCAATATATTTAAATACATAGTGTTATCTTAGTTTATTCTTCAATAAGAAACTTTCTTTTTAACACTATATTTTGTTGTGGCAACTACTAACTAAAACAGTCAATAGTATACTAAGTAGTCTTATATCACAGAGAGTCTTGTGAGGATCACAAGAGAACTTGACAAGGAGTCTCCAATGTAATTCTATACTATATCTACTACTATTACAAGTTATACCCTAAACTACATGTGTTATCTATGAGTCTACTATACCATTACCATAAGGTAAACATGCTATAACCATACCCTTGACATTATTTGTTCTAGTTTATTTTACTATAGTCCAGATCTATAATATTACATTATGTGACACATCATGTGACCACAGTCATATGCCTCTTCATTGTCCAAGAAATGAAAATTAAAATAAAATAAAATAAAATAGATAAAAGAAAAATGAAATAAAAATGAAATATAAGGGTTCAAGCATATTATGATACATTTGTTATTATACAAGCATTTGTTATATAAAACTTGTGTACTTTCCATCACTTTATATGAATTCCAACTCTGGTATTTTAAAGGAGCTCCAACATATTATACTCTTAAAAATTTGAAGAAAATACAAGGAAGAGTGGCCCTATAGATTATGGAATATTTTGTACATTATTGACATAGAGAGTTAAAGTAATTGCAGGTCTTATCTCTATTCATCCCTATTTTGATAAACTCATAGAATGACATCACCTCTATGTTACATCACTTTCCAAACAACATATGATCAACACTCTCATAGATTTGCATCATTTAAAACAAGCAAGCCCTTATTGTATAGTTATAAGTCATCATACTTCTAAGTAAAAAAAAAAATCAAAAGTCCTATAGTGGACATCAATCATCATCTCAATCAAGTCTTACCAGCCTTTGATAGTTTGAACAAAAATCTTTCACTAGGCTCCTGATTAGTAGATACATTTTCTAATTATTTTTCCTTTAATATAGTCAAATGCAAAGATGTCAAAGCAAGAACTGCTCATCCATCACTTCTCTCTCTCATACCACCATCTTATATGGTAGCACCTAACAGAAGAATTACAAGTTCAAACATATTTTCTTCCACTTCAGCCATATCTAACCCTGTAGAGTCCAAAGTCATCTCTGAGGATATCTAAATGAGTGCTTCTAGAGATAGATCCATCATCTCCAACATCTTGTCAAGAGCGTTATCCATGTTGTCTAAAGCATCTTCCATTGAGTATTCAGCTTATATGGAAGCCTAGAGTACTAATCCTAATTGGGCTAATCAAACTGAGGAGAAACTTTTCAAACTGTCTTACATGATACCTTTGAAGGGGAAGTTGAACATCCATGGTCAGGCCAACATTTCAGACAGTATGGCCATGCCTCATATGGACCATGTACTAAACATGTAACCTCAAATACCTCATGTAGGCCATGCAATCAACATGTATTCTCAAGTGCTAGATATTAATATTGGTACTTTGTCTTTGTTATATAAAGAACTTCAGCCAGGTAATCCTGATTCATGGAACAGTTGCACCTATCCAATCTTCTTGTTTGGTCAAACTGCTATTCAAGAAATTGATGTTAATAACATCAAAACATCACTCTCTTGTATTTCTAATTTCATCAACAATAAAGAGCTGAAGAACAACAGAGAGGAAGATATTCTGTTTCTTAAAGGATTTGGTCAAATAGCCTTCAACTTTGTATCTGCTGTATTCAAGAGTAGCTAGGATCAACTTAAGATGAAAAAAAACAACAAGACATTCTGGGAACTTATCAAGGATGACTTTACTTCTAAAGTCCCTATTCTAAATAAAGGGAAGAAGACTAACATTCCCATGCCCACTAATCCAGTTAGCTTTTTGAAGCTACTCTCTCCCCAACTTCCTCCAAGGCCATCAAAGAAAGTCTTGGCAAAATTGAAATTCTATGGAAAGAATGTCCCCAACAATAACAAAAAGGCAATGGAAACTACCAAACCTTTTTATGCTCAAATCTCATCTAGGAACATCAACAATATCCTAAAGATTAAGGAAAACTTCCCAGAACTGTCAAATAAGAAAATTGAAGAACTCAATAATTCAATTTTCAAAAAATCGGATAAAACCAAGCCTAGGATCAATATGATGACTAAAGGCCTATCATGAAAACAAATCATTGTACCCATGAATAACAGTAACACTAATAAGTTCATGATTTCTTTGAGTGAACATGTTGCTAATCTCAACTAGGCTCTCAAAAGCATTAAATTTGATCTTACTATTGATTTTATTCATGTAGATCATCGGAGTCTCATTGTTACTTCCAACAAAGTTGCATCCCAGTTGGACATCAATATTATCAGAAAATATGTAAAATATTGCAACAATATTAGCTCCAGCAACATCCAAGAAGCACAACTCCCCCAATTGAAGTCATACTTAAAGATCCTTGGCATTCCTTATACCAGAGAAGATACTAACATGCCTATCAACTCTGAAGTAATGGAATTGATTATCAAATCAACTCACATTTTTAATAACATCAATGTAGTATCTAAACTACATATTGTCAAGGTTTCTCCAAAATCTAATATAACAATCATTTGGATAGACATATGGGACTCACAAAGTAGTTCGATAGCTAAGATGCTCATTAATCAATGCTTCAACATTGGAAGCTATGTTGCAATCATCCACAGTGCAAGAACTGCTGGAAGTGAGGCCACACTACCTTCGCTTGTCACTTTTAAGGTGCTAGATGCTTAAAGTGCAATGGCCCTCACAAGATCAAACATCACCACCACTTTGCCTGGTATTGTAAGACAAATTTCAAGATAAACTCTCTCTGTCTTGAAACCAAAAAAGGCAAACTGTGTCCCCATTTGTTCAAATATATCAACTGCAAGGGTGACCACCAAGCAGACTTCAACTCATGTCCATTCTGACACTATTGTTTCAACAAGAAATGGCATATGAAAAAATATCAAGAACTCTATGATTCTAGGGCCCAATTAATTTGTTCAATTGTGAATGGCAACAAACAATGACTGCTAAAAACATTAAAATTTTCTCACAAAATGTACAAAAGAACAACCTCATCATCAATACCATCATGGAAACCCAATTCAATTTTAATGTCATCTTTATTCAAAAACTGTCCTAGACAACCATATGTGCTATTCCAAGCTCAAAAAGTAGAAATGGTGAAGAACTAGTTGAAGTGCCAAACCACCCCAATTGGATCATGTTCACAAATATGTCTTTAAGTATCCATGACTATCCAAGAGTCATCACCTATATAAACATTAGACTTTCTTCTTTCTGGTTTTCTCTCTATAAAGACATTCTCAACCACAGGGATATTTCACTCATTTCCTTTTTCATTAACAATAACATTTTCTTTTTGATTAACATCTATTCAGATTCAATGCAATCAGCCTTAAAGTATCTCAAGGATACTGAGGTTGATATTCCCAATGTTCTTATTATAGCAGGTGATTTCAACATTAGAGACAGTTTCTGGGACCCATTGTACATACATCATCCTGTTCATAGTGACTTACTTATAGACATTACGGACTCTCTTTCTTTAGGTCTATCATATCCCACTAACACTGTTCCGACTAGATATACGGATAACAATTAGAGTTCTAACTTTGTCATTGATCTCATGTTCCTCAGATATGGATTGGAGGAGTTGGACAAATACACTATTCATCCTGAATGAAGGTTATTGTCAGATCATGCCCTTCTCACCATTTCTATTCCATTTGAGGATTTACATATTCACAATAGGAAACAAAATATTGCTAAGGGCAGTACAGAAGAAAAAGCATTCATCAAAGACTTGATCAACAACACCTTATCCATCAATACCTCTTTTCTCACCAACATTGAGTCACTTGAAAATACAATCAATTCTTTCACTACAGCCATTGAAAAAGCTTGGGAAAAGAACTCAAAAATTGTCAATATCTCTAAGCACTCAAAGAGCTGGTGGGATACAAATTGTAGCAGTGATCTAGAGAATCACAGATTGACTAGGAGTCTGGTGGACTGGAAACAGTTTAAGAATATGGTAAAAAGTACTAAATGTTCTTTCTTTGATCAGAAAATCCAAGATGTTGTAGCAACCACTCACTAGAATGGCACTTGCGATATGCTGACTTCAGCAAAGCTCTCAGTAGGCTATCGAGTAGTGGGGATTACAAGAGAACTCGACAAGGAGCCCTCGCTGCATTGCTTCTCTATTTATATAAATTACATGTAGTCTGTGCTACAACAATATCTACTGGCCCTTATGTCTATGCCTCTACCTCATGTCCTATTACTAAGGCCACCATACTATATACATATGTCTTGACATCATACTCTTAATCTCCATCGTACATGTGTGCACCATGTGTACACCATGAGGAACTCATATCCCTTGACATCACTCCTAACCCTAACTCTGATCTAGACTCCTCTCAATCCTTCTAGACTATTAGTCCTTCCAGACTGTTTTAGACTCTGTCACATGACTTCCAGGTCACATGTTCTTCCTCCATTGTAGACTAATAATAATACTACTGTTCTATTCCTGTCCTAACCCTAACCCTACCTAAAGTCTGTCCACACACTCGTTTTATAACACAAGAGATTTCACACAAGTCAATAGGCCCATGAAAACTTATGAATTGGGTTAAGAAAAGAAATCTCCCAGTGGTCGAGGCCATCAAGTATAATAACTGTCCATGCCTAGAGATCAATAATCTCTGGAACACCCTTCACTTGACTTTCAATCATGTTCAATATCATCAAATCAATATCAATATTCTTGAAGAAGTCCATGACAAATCAGCCAAAGAATGGCTACCTTTCTCTAAGGAATAGTTCACAAAGGCCATCGCCAAATGCAATAATTTGTTTGCCCCAGAACCTGACAAACTTTCTTGGTCTCATCTCAAGTTTATAATCAACAACAAAGTTTGTCTTGGTAAAATCATAAATATTGCTAACACATGTTTTGAGATTGGCTGGTGGCCGTTGCACTTCAAATCATCAACAACAATTGTTATCCCAAAACCAAACAAAGAGTCATATGATTCTCCCAAGTCTTTCCAACCCATTGTCTTGCTCAATACATTAGGAAAACTCATCAAGAAAGTCATTAGTGAATACCTCCACTTCCTTCTTATTTTAAATGACTTCATTTATCCATGCCAATTGGGTAGGCTCAAGCAAAGGTCTACTTCAGATGCTAGTGTTGCTCTCACCTATTTCATCTGATCAGGGTGGATCAAGAACAATATGACAAGTACTCTGGCATTTGACATAGCCCAGTTCTTCCCTTCATTAAACCATTGGCTCCTCCTGCTTATTCTGAAAAAGACTGGAGTTCATGTCAAAGTCATCCAATTCTTCTCAAATTATCTAATAGATAAGAAAATGCAGTATTGCTGGAACAATTTTTCTTCTCATCTTTTCAATATTGACATTGGTGTGGGGAAAGGCTTAGCCCTCTCCCCATTTTGTCTGCCTTATATATTTCTCCAGTTTTTCACATCCTTGAAAATAGTTTAAAAAATCTAAAAATTCCAATTTCTATTTTATCCTTTGTTGACAATGGTTTGTTCATTGCCCAGAGTAAATCTTTTACAGTTTCAAATTCTCATCTTTTTTATAGTTATAACATCATCTCGTCTATTTTGGACAAGTTTGACCTTGTACTTGAACATGAAAAGATGGAAGTCTTCCACTTTTCCAGAGCTCAAGGAACTTTCAATCCTCCCTCTCTTGATTTATCAATGATTAGTAGCCCCACTTTAAACTTTAAAGACACTTGGAGATATCTAGGCTTTATCTTCAACAGAAAACTGTCATTCCATCAACACATTAACTTCTATGCAAATAAGGCAATTTCAACCATCAAGTATATGAAAATCTTTGGCAACTCCACATGAGGCCTTATTCCTTAACAGAAATGACTTCTTTATAGAAGTTGTATCCTCTCTATCACACTATATGGGTTTCAACTATAGTTCTACAAGAAAGCACCATTATCATATTCACTTAGAATACTCAACCACATATAATGAAGAGCTGACATTTGGATTCTTGGCATGTTTCATACTTCTCCTTCTTTTGGTGTTGAAGCTATTGTAGGGCTTTTTCCCATTAATCTTCATTTTTGTAAATTTAGTGGTTGAGCTCAATTAAGAGCACACACTCTTCCTCATAACCACATTCTGTGCTCTCTACTGGAGTTAAGACCTGCCAATAACTCTCTCTGCCATCCTCTCTCCCTGGACATTCTAACTCGCCATCAAAGAGAAAATATCAAAGGTACTATTGTTGACATGGATAATAGATTCAACGAAGTTTTTCCTTTATTTGATCCATTAAATTCAGAAATTTTCTCCTGGTTCGTGTCTTATTGATATTTTTACTAGTTGCTTTTTATTTCATCCTGTTTTTAAACACAAAGATAGCAATCTTGAAGATTGCTCTAACAAACTTAATGACATTGCTATCACATACTCATTAAACCATTCACATACTCTCATCATCTTTGATATGGGTATCAAGAATAATGTTACCACTTCCATTGCACATATCCATGTCCATGACAGACCTGTCATCAAAACTATTCATCATGCTACCAATGTTACTTCAACTGAAGCTGAACTCTTTGCCATCAGATGCGGCATCAATCATGCCATCAACTTACCAGGAATTTCAAAAATTGTTGTTGTCACAGACTCTATTCATGCTGCAAAGAAGATCTTTGATTTAGCAACTCATTCATTTCAATCACAGTTGGCAGCCATCTCTGAAGAACTTAGGAAGTTTTTCATCACCAATATAAACAATTCAATTGAGTTCTGGGAATATTCTAACTGTTGTGACTGGCCTCTCTTCAAAGCCGTTGACAGAGACACCAAACTTCTTCATCAAATGCCATTGCCCCCTGGCAAGCTTTTGTGGGACTTTAGCAAGCAAAGTGAATGTGACAATATTTCTCATAACTAAAAAATGACATTCCAAGCATCTGATCTAAAGGGTTGGTAGTTCCTTGAACTTGTTGACAATGATAACAATCCTATTGAACCTTCTTATGTTAAGAGAGGGTCTTGGCTGAAGTTCATAGGTCACTCCAATTCATTATGTACAAGAGCAACAAGAGCTATCATGAACCATGCCCCTATAGGGAAATATAGGTTACACTTTTTTCTAAAAGAAGAATTCAAATGTCCTTGTGGTATTTACCCTATTAAGTCAAAATATCGCATTCTCTACAAGTATCAAAGGTTTAACAACTACTTGAATCTGAGAAGAGACTCATTGAGCCATTTTATCCTCTTTTTAGAATTCAATAGCAGTGCTTTTGCATTCAATAATACAATTAGGTAGTTGAGATTGTTTGATAGCGATATTTCAAGTGTTTGGTTCATCATTACATCTTATTTTTCTTTTTTTTAGTTCCTTTTCCTTTTTCTATTTCTTTCTTCATATAGTCTGCTTGTTTTGTACATAGTTATGAAGTAGCTACCATGGTCTACCCTTGCGCTCCACATAATAAATTGCTGATATAAAAAGGACTGCTCATCTCAATCAACTCAAGAATGTATACTAGAGGTCCTCCAATAGTCATGACATCATATTCATCATATCTGACACAAGTGTCAAAAACAACATTGTGATCTCTGTATCTTATATTCAGAGAAAACACAACATTATCAGAAAAACTGTTTATCATGCTATGAACATCTTATCTACTGAAGCCAAATTATTCATCATAAGATGTGGCATAAGTCAAGCCACTCAAATACAAGGAGTTAAGCAGATTATCATTATCATTGATGCAATTCTAGTAGTCAAAAGAATTTTAAATACATCACATTATCTATATTAGTTGCATTCCATTACTATTTCAAATGATCTCAGAAAGTTCTTCAACAAGAACCCCAATAATTTGATTACTTTCTGGAACTGTCTGAGTGACAATCACTAAATGTGAGAGAGGACAACATTCAAAACAAGGCAACAACATCAAGCAACATGCCCAATCTACAAGGTGAAGGTGTGTTCAACTGTGATATGAATATGAGTGTCTCAAGGTCTTGAGTCCTTTTCCATTTCATATGGAGATAAACAACTGACTGAACCAAACTCTTAGAATGGGAACATACTTTCTATATCCCTTTTTGGCACTATAGAATTCTTAGATTTTGACTCTAAGAATATATCAATGTCTCTTCTTCACATGGCTGATTTCATCTGAGACATAAAATTGGTAGGGAATATAAAAAAGAATATTCTGTTTCTTTCTTGTTTCAGGGAGGCCACTTGGTCTTTCATTTCATCTATCTATAAAGCTGGGTGGGACTTACTAAAGACTGATGATCACAATAGAATGTTTTGTCAGAACATTGTATTGAAATTCACTCCAAAAAACACAAACAACAATTCAAACAAGAAGGCTAAAATGTTGAAAAAAAATAAGGCAGGAATTACTAGATTCCACCACCTATTTCTTCCAGACCAAGCAAAGAAATCCTAAAGAAATCAAAATTCTTCCAGAATAAAGATAAGAATCCTATAGAAAAAACTAATAACAAAGACAGTTGATCATATGTGCAAGTCTCATCCCCTAATGTCAAGAAAATCTTGAAAATTAAGAAAAGCTTTCTGAACATTTCTTTGAAGAAAATTGAAGAAATACACAAAACTATTAACAATTCTGGTAAGCTTAAACCAAGTATTAACATGAGTACAAATGGGTTGTCCAGGCAACAGATTATTGTTCCTATAGAAGCTAACAACATTTCAAAGTTTATATCATTATCAAATAATTATATTACTAATATCAACAGAGCTTTAAAAAGTATCAAATCAGCATATACAATAATCATTGAGGTTTTATTATTATGACAAACAAGGTTGCTTCACAATCAGACCTTAACACAATCAAAAACTACATCAAGAATATTGATGTCATCAAATCAGAAGATATTATGACTCCCTGCCTTCCTCAGTCCAAATCCTATCTCAAAATTATAGGTATCCCATATATTAAGGAAGAAACTAACCTCTTTATCATTTCTAGTGATATCAAAACAACCATTCAGTCTATGCACATCTTTAATGATACATACTTAACATTAAAACTATGTGTCATTAAAATCTAATATAGTAGTTATCTGAATTGATATTTTGGATGCCTAAAGTGGAGCAAAAGCTGAATGCCTAATTAATAGATGCTTCAATGTCAGCAGCTACATTGCCACAGTTAAAGGAGTGAACATGAACTCCAGTGCAAAAATTGCTGGAAATAAGGATATACCACTTTTACATACTATGCTCAGAGCTCAAGGTATGTCAAGTACAATGAATTACATAAGGCTGAACATCATAGGCACTTCACTTGGTACTGTAAATCCAACTTCAAGATTAATCTGCCCAGGCTAGAAACTAAACAAAGTAAACTCTGCCTACATAGCTTCAAATGCTTAAACTGTAAAGAAGAACATCAAGCCAACTTTAACATGTATTCTTTCTGGAAGCACCACTTCAATAAGAAATGGGACTCAAAGAAGTATCAGGAGCTTCATGATGAGAGAAGCAAATAAATTTGCTCAGCTGTGGGTAGTGAGCAAACATGATTTTAAAAAACCTCAGCCTTTTTTCATAGAACATGTGTAAGAACAAGCTTTTTACTGATAGTATCCTAGAAACTAATTTTATCTAAAAACCACCTTGAAATGTCACTTGTTTCATTCCAAGTTCCACCAGTGAAGAAGGAGACAAAATAGTAGGCACTCATAATCACTCTAATTCATTTACCTTTTCTAGATCTCCAACTAATGACTATGACCATCCAAAGGTCATCACTTACATCAATACAAGACTTTCCCACTTACATTTCTCTCTTAGAAAAGACATTTTTAACCACAGAAATGTCAACTACTTTTTGTTCTTCAATAATAGTTCTATTTTCTTCATGTTCAATATTTATTCCAATAATCCTCAGACAGCTTTGAAGTATTTCAAGAATACTGAAGCTAATATTTGTAACATCCTAGTTATGGCTAGGAATTTTAACATCAGAGACTATAATTGGGACTCTTCTTACTCTTTTCATTTAATCCATAATGTGTTATAAGA
>Ga0157363_1003549_pt1 | contig 14124 bp, 8 predicted proteins | sample AttsexASBM1_FD_111477 | JGI IMG/M metagenome (GOLD analysis project Ga0157363, IMG submission 111477) | Fungus gardens microbial communities from leaf cutter ant in Ribeirão Preto, State of São Paulo, Brazil - Atta sexdens ASBM1 | ecosystem: Host-associated > Fungi > Mycelium > Unclassified ...
CTTCGCGTGTGTGTGTGTGTGTGTGTGTGTGTGTGTGTGTGTGTGTGTGTGTGTGTGTGTGTGTGTGTGTGTGTGTGTGTGTGTGTGTGTGTAAGGCTTTTTATAATTTTTAACAGCTGCAATAAAAAGCCTCAAGAGTTATATATAAATCTTTACAAAATCCCTACCGAATCTGAACCTTCGCTACATAAATTTATTTTAAATATAATAAGGTACGTTTTACAAAAACATTGTGTCCGCATACGAGAGATTTTCGTGCTCCGCGGTCTTCGAACATGATCGCATATAGTCACGTCACGAAATAACGGGAATTTTTCTAGCGCCCGGCGCGAGTCTCTTCGCATTTCGCTTGCGGTGCTTCGGCGTCTCGTGGAAATTGCGTTCTCGAGTCAAGTGCTGCATTGTTCACCGATCTGGTGCATCCGACACCTGAACCAGCCGCGCGTGTACTTGCGGAAAGACTATTGACTCCATTGATGTAATTGTACACTCGTGGCCATGGCACAATTGGAATTCGACTACTATCGACTGCTCTTAATTTACACGCCTCGCATTTTCCACATATCACTGTTCCTCGCAAGATCATTACAAGATTGCGCTTAGATTCACATATCGATATTGGTGCTCAAAATTACTCGAAAATCTCAATAATCTCAATCGATTTTATTCTGATTATATTCTAGTAATAATAGATGAACCATTATTAATACAATTGTAAATCATTTCTCATTATTTATTCTCTATTATATAATATGAATAGAATATTAGGTTAATTAATGAACAAAAGATAAGTATTAGTTTTTTAAATAATTCTAAATAAATTTGTTAATTAATAAATATGATATTCGTTCCAAATAGTCGAGGAGTTCTAAATTTGAATCCTAGATAGGATAATATATTATTTGCAATAAATTCTTAACTTTTTATAATTAATTGCATCTTTATCAAATCGATGATTAATTTAATATTATTTTAGCTTTAGTTTATATGATTGCGTTTTAAATCCGATAGTAAATGTTTTATAATGCATTTATGTAACTGAAAGATATTTAGAATTTACATATAAAAATATTAAACACTAAGATCTAGCCTTGACCATATTGATCCTTTCCTTATTTATTTAATTGATAAATATTATCGAGGATCACATTTATTAATTGAATATATTGAGAATTTATATAAAAAAATTTACATCTTGATGTGCATTAAAGGAATAATCATTGGAATATTTTTATATGTTAGCAGCAAAAAAATGTAAATTGTTGTAAAATGTTTTAAATGGATATTGTTTAACACATTTTTTCTTTAATAACTATTTTTTAAGTACTCAGTTCCAAAACCCGCAATAAGAAAATATCATGTTAATTAAAACCTTCATTTTTTTTAGAAACATTACAATATCATAATAAGCTGCTTAATGTATTCCTTCCATTTAATATTTGTTTGGTTTCTCTACTTGCTTTTTTCAGAAAATTGTAATTAATTCTATATTCATAATGTCCTTAAACATAATAATAATAATTGAAAAACGATTAATATACAATATGTTGTTAAGAATAATGATTTTAATTAGGATATTTTACATTAAAGGTGTACAAATCAAGCATTTAGGTCGAATCAAATCAAATCGAATCGAAATTGAAATTTTTACTTCGAATTGAATCGAATAAAATTTTTCCGGATTTACATTAAAATAAAGGAACTAAAATAATCAAATTTGAAATCAAAACCACCGATAATTTGAAATTTTGATTTTATTCGGTTTCGAATTTCTCAGATTCGAAAATGAATTAAATCGAATCCACTATGATTTAATTCGATTCGAACTTTTTGCCTCTAAAAACAACCCAGATCGTAAAAATCAAGTCACAATTCTCGGATTAATTGGTTTAAAACCTTATTATATTATTATTATTATTATTATTATTATTATTATTATTATTATTATTATCTATATTATCGATTAAAAGGACATTTCGCAATAATTTTGGTATCTCGCACAGTTCTTTTTGTCAGATTCACTGCGCTTGACACACGAGAGCGTGCACCCGGTTCAATAGCACGTAGATGATGCATATATACCGTGCACGCGTGCCAAGTGTCATGACATGCGACGACGGGGTCGAGGCGTCTCTTGTCGGTGTCGTCGACGCTCTCTCTAGTGTCGTCCACAATTTGTCGCGGGTTTCATACACGCGAGCCCTTCACGGATCACCGCGCCCATTTCTCGAGTTGTGTCGCGTCACTTTCGTCTTATATGTTTATCTTACCTGACACCTTCCCGACGGGCGAGTAGCATTAGCGCACAACATATCCTCAGACAGCGGCTTGTAGCTCGGCATCATCGCCTCGCACGTACGTTGATTTACGATCTCCACAGCGGCCGCCGCGAGCTGAACTCCGCTTGGGCTGGTCCCCTGGAAATTTGGCACGGCTCGCACGTTTTTACGACACGTTTCTCGTTATTGCGATCTCGTCGCAGCAAAACGGAAAGAGGAGTGAGGAGGGGTTTACGAACGCGCACGAACGTTTTGCGACAGTGTTTCGTAACGATTTACTTTTTGGTACCGACGTGACTTTGAATAACATCGTGCGAGTGCCAACCGGTTGGCGGGAAGTTGCAGAAAGTTTACATATCCAAGTTCCTGTAAAAATGCCTATACGCTCGTTGTAAAAATCTCATTCCATGGAAGTTGCTAACTCCAGGAGAAGCGTTTCACCGCGAAAGAACGACGGAGTCACGCGTTCCCCAAGTGTCGTGGCACCTGGATACTTCATCAAACGATAAGAAATGGTATTTTCGAGCAAACGATTGTGAAAATTTCAAAATAGACTAAAGCTACGCGTCTCACTCGAATATTTACCCGAGTTCGTTTCCAGCCAGTCACGACACAATGGGCCCCATCCTGAAGTTTTTCATTTTCCGGCAGTGCAATAGGAAGCAACTTTTCTCCAAACTCTGCAGGACTCTTTAGCTACAAGTTTGATAAATGTGACAACTTTGCATAGGCGCATGCAATAAACCAATAAAATACGGGCGCGTAAGATGTTTGTTCAATAAATGGAGATACGTACCTTCATCAATGCTATATCGTGGAGATATACATACTTATCAAAATTTTCGTGCACCTCAATTTTGTCTATTTCTAATACATCGCCATCCTTGGAGGTATAAGAGGAACGCACGCGTACGGATACTATCGATGATTTTACTCTAGGATATATTAATAAGCATTTTAATGAAATGTATCAATATTTTATTAATCGACATATTAACAAAAGCGATATATTAATAAAGTATATCTGTGTGTGTGTGTGTGTGTGTACAAGGTGAGTTGTAATAAAGCGCTCGTATAAAGATAAAACTGACAATGAGTCGAAAATCCTCTACCAATTTTGTAATTTTCGTGATAGTGAATGAGATATTAATTTTTGAAGATTATCGAATAAGCGGATAAAATCGATGCTTTAACAACGCTTTAAACAACTTTAAGATTTATTTCAGACTTCTTTATAAAATATCTTAAAGAACTTGTAAAGGTATCTTAAAATTGTTTCATATGTCAATTTTAGATATTTTGCTCATTAAATAACTGAAGAAAAATTACGAAAATTGCAAGAGGACTTTTCGGCTCAATTTAGTTCGCTCAATCTAATACACACGAGCGTTTTGTCAAAATTTATCAGACACTCTGTAAAGAATGATTATGCTAAAATTATTAAAAAATGTAGCTAAATACAGAATTGAAAATAATTTTAACTTAAAAATAACACTAAGAGTGAATATAAAATTTGTTTGCAGCATTGTTCATCATGCTTTAGTTCCCTACATAATTATAATATTTTCATGGACAAAATTGTTTTCAATCTAGACAGTATTTAGCCAATTTTTTAAATATCTTAGTAAAATTGTCCTTTTCCTGTATAAAACATATCTACTATAAAATCTGAAAGTTAAAAAATATAAAACATTGTCAATTCATATTGCATATATCAAAACTAAAAAAACATTAATATTTCTAAATCCTAAGATAAAGTCAGCTTTATAAAGTCAGATTTAAATTCATGAAGAAATCTTTTAAAGTCTCAAAGTCATAGTTTCTAAGAGGAACGTCCTGTATACTATTACTTTTGCAGTAGCACGTACCTAAAAACACAGGAAGCCGCGGTCATAATCCACGATTCATGTATGAACGCGCCGCTGCAAACGTGTAGTCCGGCTATCTGGATCGATACCTGTATTGGAATAACGAATTCTATCTGAAATCCGATTTATTTGAAAATAATAGCGGCTTACAGTCACCGTGCTGTACTGACTACCGATTAAAGCCACATGTGAATGGCATATAGTTTTATTTGCCGGCGGAACGCACGGTAGATACTACAAGCTATCGCAAATGGAAAAAAAAGAAATGAGTTTCTCTCACATGGTACGGATAATCCTCGATGACCACATATTCGTGCTTTTCGGTATTAACAGCTGTAATCACAATTTATGTAAAACAATTCAGTGTGAAAAGTGCGGATATGTAACAAAATTTGACTCACTGTATACTAAAACTGTTAAATATACACAGAATAGTAAGATGAGTTTTTGGAACATTTTTTAACACTAATTAGCTACGAGTGATTCTTGCATGAAGCGATTGTGTCACAGAATGATTCGAATGGAAATTTATTTTCTGTCTATAAATGATAAATTTTTAGTATCGCATTATCTATCAAAATTATAACATTATAAATCGTTATCAGGAAATATAAAAGAATGCCGCGCGATTAATTTGGAATTGTTACATTAGAAGCGTAATTTAATTCTGGGATAATGTTTGTATGTCAAACTAATTGATATTACACAACCACGTAACATATGCATAAGTGATATCTTATCGATCGACCAATAATGATATAACCATGTTAAATTATGATAGCTAATTAAACTTCTAGTGTGGAGAGAGAGAGAGAGAGGGGAGGGAGAAAGGGAGAGAGGGGGAGAGAGAGAGAGAGAGAGAAAGAGAGAGGAGGAATAGAGAGGGAAGAGAGAGAAAGAAGAACTATATAAAATGTACTTTATGCTTTCCAACGATATCTTTATTTTTACGTCGTTTAATTAAAATATTTGAGCTTGTTGGGTACTTACAACATCAATACTAATATCATTAATTTATTTTCTTCATTATTTGTTTTAATTTATACTTTTTAATACTTTTTAATATTAATAAGAGCATAATTATATTGATTTTGTATCGTTTATTTCTTTCCTAAAATTATTTTGATCTCGAAACTCGCAATTTCATTTGTATTAATTTTTTAAAAAAATATTACATAAAATCTCTATAAAATTCTTGTCTCTTAAGATCTGTCTCACACAAATATTATCCTGCTCTTTTACTGAGTAGCCACACTCGATGTTCTATCATCTACAAATTGAGACGCATAGCAAAGAGCGTAATTGTCAAAGCTCAAACCACTGATCCACCACAGAAGGTCCGTATAAACATTGTATAAACGTTGTATAAACATTTGTATAAACACCGGGATAAAGTGGCTCAGTGCATTTGTATCCCCAGGATACAATTCCGTAGAGAGTATCATCCATAAGAAGTTCGCCCGAATCACCTTCACACGCATCTTGGCCGCCATGCATGTAACCCGCACAAATCATTCGATCGGTGATGCGGCGGATTAGTATATTTATATATACTTGATACATTTTTTTGCTCACAATCGGAAGAGATACTGTCATTAACATTGGTGATAATTTTCCATTTTCCTAAAATTGAAATTATTTTACAATTTTCGTAAACTGAATTGATTGAATTAACACATAGCGACCATTTTGACTACTCTAACGCGTCTTAAGAACGTTCTCCGACTAGTTGTGCTCAACCTAATTAGCATATTTTTTTTAGTGCCATTATGAAAATTTTTATGAAAATTTATTTCACTTTTATATAGTATAAGATATTCCACAAGTATGTTTTTATACAAGTTTTTTTATACAATATAAAATGCCTCTCGTCTTCGCTACTGCCGTCGGTCGAAAAAATAGCGACTTTACTTACTTTGCTACTTACTTTGCTCAATGATTTCTTGAAATACCGGAAGCCATTTCAGACAAATTTCATATTATTTTTTACGATATCAAGTTTTATGTCTCATTGTTTCAAAAAATTGTTAAGAAAAACTTTTTTACAGTGAATAAAAAGACTATTTTTAAATAAGCTTTAAATAGAGATCCTATGTGTATAATGTATATATATATATATATGTATGTATATATATATATGTATGTATATATATGTATATATATGTATATATATGTATATATATATATGTATATATATTTTAAACGTTTCAACTTTGAAGTGGAATATTTCGATTTTTAATTCCGCTCCGAGTATTGAGTTTTAAAGCACATATATGTTCAGGACACTAAAACAAACTTATTCTGTAAGTTTCAGAAAAATCTAAAGAAAATGGATTTTGTCGAAGAAGACATTAATAGAGCGTGTTAGAATTATCGATATGGCCATATAATTGTAATGCATAATGCATAATGATCATCCACTCCAATCTTTCTTGTAAAGTACAGATACCAACACCTAGAGATATATAGAACGAAGTCGATATCGGTTATCAGATATCAGCATCGAGGAATTAGCGGAGGATATGCTATGAAAGTTGTAGTTTTGTGCCAGATCGGAAAGGGAAGTCTATGGATGAAGTAACAATGGCGCAGTAATTTAATACCTTTAATATGGGCACAACGTAATTTAGTATCATTACAAACAGGACGCAGGGGATATTGATTTTTTTTTTATCGTACACTGAATATTGTGTGGTACGGTTTCCGATATGGAATAGCGCTCCTATGAAATCTTCGAGTCGTGCTTGGTCGACTGGGCGAAATTCGCTATTATTTAGGTCCATTTGTTTTCCGCAACGTTCAAATAATGAGTCTATTCCCCGTGCACTTATCTCCACCGCGCCCTATCCGGTAACGTTCACCATAACATCATCCGTGAGTTCCTTTTTCGGAAGCTTCACTGGCTGCACCCTATCGTTAAATACGATTTCGCCGTCGATCTGAAATGAAATTTCCAGAGTGTGTGAGAACTACCGATGTTGTTATTGTCAGCTGGCGCGGAGTCGTTAACGAGCAAAAACAGAGAGATCGGGGCGAGGAAGCAAAAGAGAAGAAGAAAGAGATAGAGGTCGATGTTACCTCGAGAAGGATGATATCGTAATCGATTGTCAGGAAATTGTAGGTGGGATGTTGAACGATCTTTTTAACTGGATAAAAGGTGTGCCCCCTCCTTGTATTTGTCGTTAACTTCCTGCGTGAAGTCTGTAAACGCTCGCCGACAAACTGGAACAGAATGTATATGCTGGTATATGAAAATATCATGATAATATAAGCACCATGCAGCTACACTATATAATTAAAATTTACAGATCATTTATGAGAAGATGCTCTACTAGATAAATGATTTCATAAACGTGTCTACAATTTTCCACAAGACTCTTCTCTGTCTGTATTTTAAATTTTCGATACTTAACTATTTGTGTTTGTTAAATTCAATGTTGACCATTTCTGAATAAGTCAACAAGTCACAAGTATTTGACTTTTTTCTATATAACTAAATTTCTTCAACTTATTACTGGATCTTTGTGGTACTTAATTAATTAATTAATTATGTACTTCATTTCATTTTCTGACGGTTTCCATCAACATTACATACACGTGCTTTATAAATTGTATGAATTTTAGTGTTAGCAATAAATTTTATGATATACTGGTCCAGAACGAAAATCGAAACATTTATATTTTTATATGGGAATATATGACCTAATTCTTTTTTTTGTGTTGTCTGTTATAGGTACTTTATATTATATTGGCTACTTATAGGAACTTTATATTCTTTGCATTTATATAGGTACTTACAGGTACTTTATATTCTTTTGATTTATATTTTTTAGAGCCTAAATTTATTCCTATTGTACAATTTTCAACTTGTATAATTTTAATACGACGATTCGGGACGTGAATTTGAAGCGGTGGAACTTCTACTTTAATAATAATTATTCTGCTACAGATAGGAGTTATATTCAGTTTATAAAAGCGTAAAATGAATTGTAGAATTTCCCAGGAAAGATTTCTCTGTTTCTGAGTTTTAACTAATCGCACCGGCTCATTATCAGAGCCGTATTTACCTTCTTCCTAATTAGGCATTCGCGAATTGGATACTCAAAAACAGACACGCTTGAAAAATTGCATTATTATGGAAATTTATGATAAAGTTTATAATTTTATTTTCCTCTATCCGAATTTGTATACTGTTGAAATATGCAAGAAGAAAGTAAATACGTCCTGCGATAATGATGCTGCGATTATATTTGGCACTTAATGAGGAGTATTAAATTAGTTGGAAGACATTTCAAAGATAAGGATAAATGTAATTAGTTTACGTCTTATGAAGATTTAGGTGTTGCCTTATAATGAGATAATGTGATATCTAAGGGGGAAAGAAATATATATATATATATATATATATATATATATATATATATATCACAAAAAGATCTAGAGAGATAACACATTTATGTGTTGATTTATAAAGAGATAATGTGATATATAAGAGGGAAAAAAATATATATATATATATATATATATATATATATATATATATATACCTGACGCAATGAGCTACCGTGACAACCCATTTATTGCTGATGATGACGGCTTCACAAGCGTGCCGCGAACCTCGCTGGAGGCTCAATTGATAAGATGCTGCTTTATGTCAGTTACCATACCTCTTGTGATTCGAGGGTCAAGAAGGATAGCCGGTCGCACCAGGAAGGATGCTGTAATATTAAATCTGATGGTGGAATTTGTCTTAGGTCACGCCTCAGCAAAAAAGTTGACCTCACAATGCGGTGAATACATAAATCACGCGAAGATTTGGTTGACTTTATTACACGTGACTGTATAGCCTCTTAAATTTTCCTCTCCGGAACGTTGGATAATAAAAAATACGGCTAAAGAAGTTCCGTTATAACTTGTACTGATTTGACTTTTTCGTGCTCTATTATTCATTGAGAATTCTAAATGTCAGATAAGTTATGTTGTTTACGTTGTGAAGCTTAACTCTTTCTAATATAAATCTAATTTATTTAATTATATTATAAATTTACAATTTATAATATATAATATATAGGTAATCCTGTTTTAATTAATATAAATCAATTTTCTTTGAAATGATTGATAATACAATGATTGACAATACAAAAAAATATTAGATAAATGTTTAGATAATAGTGGAATAGTTTTAACATATTGAACACATTTTGTCACGTTTTTTCTGGATCTAATAAAAAAGATATGATCACCTCCACTTTTTTTAAATGTGAGTGATCTTCATATTTTTTTAACGCATTCGCTTAGATAAAAAAATATAACCAAAATACGTTTCTTCTCTCTCAAAAGTTGGTTTCTTCCTGAAACTATTCGACAAAAAGAACATATTTTTAACATAAACAAACTCATTTTTGTCATTTTCATTTTACCATTAAAAAGATCATTCTTTTTGAATTGTAACAATTTTGATAATTTTTTAAAAATCTATTCTTTTTTAGTTGTGATGATTTTGACAACTTTTTATGAAGTTAGTTCACTTTTTATTAGTTTACTTTTGATGATTTATAGTTCTATAGGGTTTATCTAACTCATAATAATAACTTAAAAGTTACGTTCTTTAAGTTATATAACTTTTTTAAAGTAAAGAAGCGATATATGATTTGTAAATTTATTTTAATATACATACATTGTAAGATTAGAATTTTTTTTCAAAATAATGTGAAAATAATGTGACGCTCGAGAATGTACAATAAAATACAAAACAAAAGAGCTAATGAGAGTTTCTGGTGTGATAAATAAAACAGTACGTATAATTCAAAATCATTATAGGTAATATCAATATTTTTTTTCACTCACTGACTTCCGGCAAGTAGAAAGTAAGAAATAAAATTTTGTAACATCTTATTAACATACATGTACTAATAAGTTATACTCATTGGCTTTTATATTGTAGTCAGGTTTCTCACATCTAGCGAAAACTTCTTATCTTATGTCGACGCAAAACGCATTTTATTCGAGCGTTGCGTGAAACAACATAATTGTTAAAGAATGTCATGCAGGAACACAGATAACGAAATATTCTCTTCATAAAAGCATATCGCTATATTATTGTAATACAAGAAATACTCATATTTGCTATAGTAATAATTTAGGCGATAAAATATTTTTGTGTATACATATAATATATTCTATGTGTGTATATATATATATATATATATATATATATATATATGTATAGATAAACAGAAATATAAAACTGTATTATTTCTTGTAAATAGAGTTGATTAAACTGAATAGAAAGATCCTTTATGATTCTATGCAGATGCTTATTTGCAGATTAATTAATTTCTTGTAATTATTATGATAACAAAATTTTTGGGAACTTTTTTCTATTCAACTTCATCCGCTCTATTTTCTCATAACAAATTATGGTTGTTATTATTATCTGCACAGAAACATCTGCACAGAATCATAAAGGATCTTTCTATTCAGTTTTTATAACTTGCTAAAGCAAAATATAGACCATAATTAAAGCCAGTAAATAAAAAATACTTACTTTGATAACACATTTGTTCATCGGTTTTTAATAAAATATCCCAACATATATACATCTGTATATATGTTTTTTTAGAACAATATAAATTATTATGCTGTATAACGAGTATATACATATATATATAAATTTTATGAATATAAATTTATATATATTATATATATATATATATATATATATATATACACATACATCTTTTATGCTAAATTTTATCGTTAATATAAACATTTATATAAACATTGCTTCGATAAAAAATCAACTAAGAAAATTCCATTCAAAAAGATTGGTTTAATTTGATATTTCTCGTTGATGAAATTTTAACATGAATTTTATTGATTGACGACTAATTAATTGAAAATTCGCGATTTCAATTAAAGCTTACCCTTCTGTATGTATCTTTCATATCTATTTCAATTAAGCATTTGGAATTCGAATATGGACTGTAGCGGTTTTCAATATATCGGTTATGAAATTCTAATAATTCCATAGGTTCGCTGAGCCAGAATCATATCATTTTCATACTTATCTATCATTGATTCGACAGAAATTTTGATCTATCGTCTATTTATAGAGATTGTGTAATTAAAATAATACAAATTTTAATATTCGAATAATATGATATAAATATCGTCATCGATTTTGTCTTTAGAAGCAAATATATACGAAAACTAATGAAATTTAAACTTTAAATACCCAATTTATTGAAAACTTCCATGGAATTTTATTCGAAAGATTTGAGAATTAATTTTTTTTAAACATTTTTTTACACATTTTGTAAAATAAAAAAGAATATATATTCTTAATACATATATTTTTATTAATATTTTTTCTCTTCCTCTATCTCTCTATCTTGCTTGGTTATATTTCTTCTTTTTAAATAAATTGTAAATGAATTATTACTTATGTGATATATATATTAACCTTTTTTGAGTGTCAATCCTCCCGACAGCCTCTCCGGAAACTGATCGATGGTTAAACTCAAATTTCCTGTCTAATCTATCAATATCTATCTCCGGATATAATCGATATCTACTTATACGTGATATTTTGAGAATTGTTATAATATGAGAGGTAAAAGAGTGGTGCAGCAAGCAGTGCCTGTCGACACCGTCAGCGACTGCTGTCTGACGATTAACATATAAATCAAACTTCTGACGGCAAGTCAGCTCCTCCTCACGCTCGAATTTGTTCTCGAATTCTCTCGTTATCCATCCTGGATGCGTGTGTGCCGTCAACCATCTTGTATACTACTCTCTCTCTCTTTCTCTTTTTCGAAAACGCACTAAGAGATATGCGAATGTTGAGAAGAAATCATTTATTGAGATGAAAATCATTTAGAGAATGTATTTTCTGTGCAGCCAAACAATCAGCACTGATGGACTGAAGATGATATCCACATTAGTGCCAATGTTAGATTATTTTTTCGAAATGATCATTTCATGAACTAGGAAAATATTCAATATACAAATTTTCAGTAAATATGGAAAAAAACTTTCGCATATAAAGTAAATTTTGTATGAAATTACGTTTCAGTAACTTCAAATTCCAAATATATGCGTTGAATATTTGTAGAGAAATAATTTGTAGAGAAATAAGCAGACAAATACTCGTCTTTGGCAACAATGTATAATTAAATTTAACCTTCCAGAGCTGATGCCGGATCTGTTGAATTCACTCAATCAATTCTTAATATCTGCAAATTATTAGGTGCATTCAGCGAACGATTGAATGAGCGTTTATTGCTATTGATACATTTTTCTAGATTTATTGTGGATCTACTTCAATCAGGCAATAATTACTGAACTCACTCGATCGTGTTCGCTGAATGCATTCATTGTTATTAAAATAAATTTAATATTTATTCTTTTTTATTTATTATGTCATTTTGGTTTAAAATTAATTAGTGCCTTTCAATATAAATTAAATGAATCTCGCAGACTTATCAATACCAGTTAACAGAATTTGGCATCAGCATCAAAAGGTTAAAAGAAATCAAAAGTAAGATATTATAATATAATATGTGTGTATGATCTTCACTTTGTATAGTTTTTTAGATTAATTGACCATTACAATAATTACAATAATTTAATAATTTAATTATAACGACTTGATGATTTATGTTTTTATTTGTGATATGTATATACAACTGCCGGGCGTGTTTTCGAGGACTAGTTCCACTTGGCAAGAAGCCTACGGACGTAATTTGGAAGGAAGAAACCCAACATCCTCTTGTCTCTCCAGTACATCTCGTTCCGAAGCCGTGATGAGTAGCCGAGGCGGGACGAGTCTTGGGTGCCGTAAGTCTGTCACGCAGGACTAACGAGACCAATCCTGAGAGGATTCACTGTCTGGACATCCGTACTGTAGCGTACTTTCTCCTTTGCTTGCTTTCCTATTCTTTCCGTTTTCCTTTACATACCAAGCGTCGCGCATACGTCCAAGACGATTACTGTACACCCGGGACGTGCGTTGCAATGGCGTATGCAATTTCCACACTCTCGGCGCCCGCAATTTATCAGCGGCAAGAGTCGACCGCGGAAACGCACTAGAAGACGGAAGATCGAGAAACGAGGATGTATCCCACCGAGGACATGCGTCTTGCTGTTTCTTCACGCCAAAATAACAAAGAAAGAGGAAAGAGAGAATTGGCTTTCCCATGAGATGCAGCGATTGCGTTCCGACGGTAATCGTGAGCGCAGTCCGAGAAAATATTGCAAGATATTTGAAAGACAGCGAAAGAGTGATCGATGAAATGAGATAAACACTTCAGAAACAGTTTTCGATCGTTGTTCAACGTGAATTTTAGACAATTTCGCGATTCTTTAACTTATGCTCGAGATTGCAATTTTTATCTATAAAGCGGGGTATATTACGTCAACGCAACGAGTCTCGTTTCGCTACGCATCGATGATATATTCGCGTGCGATGCTGGCGCGTACCAATTAACAATTAGCGATTTTGATAACGAGCTGTAGCATAATTCGAATTAGCTCTAATCGAGTAATTCCGCGCTCCGCCGGAATGCACTTTCCATGCCCTCGTATTCGCCCCGTTGCTTAGCCGCTTTAAAGCCGCACCTGTACGTACGTCAGCCACATAATTGGCTTTCGCGATCGTGCCGAAGTACTTGAAGGCGCGAGGATTACCAGGAACCTGATTGCGCGAGAGCTTTGTGCAGCAATTTGGATTTTCCATCGTTCCTCGCCCGTCGCCTTCGTCGTCTTTGCCATTCTCGTCGCTTCCACGGAGCTTGTGCATCTTGCCCTACGAGTAGATAGAAAAGCATTTGAAAGAGCCGGAAATCATCGGCAAACTAAAACGTTTTTCTTGATAGGATACGCCGAGTTTATGGTTCCTCTTTAGCTCACAATCAATAAAGTGAACACTTAATGGAGATCGAATAATTCTTGTACAATTTGACATCATTTGATAA
>Ga0157363_1003550_pt1 | contig 14124 bp, 11 predicted proteins | sample AttsexASBM1_FD_111477 | JGI IMG/M metagenome (GOLD analysis project Ga0157363, IMG submission 111477) | Fungus gardens microbial communities from leaf cutter ant in Ribeirão Preto, State of São Paulo, Brazil - Atta sexdens ASBM1 | ecosystem: Host-associated > Fungi > Mycelium > Unclassified ...
GTCAAAGTCAAATTTCCGCCGTAACTCTTCACTTTGTTACCGGTGAAAACACTCGGAAGTGACCAAAACAATCTGCGGCTTCTGCTGTCCGGATAGCGATAGCCGATTTCATTCATTGCCACATTTAGCTCGAAGCCGTCGTCAATTATGTCGCGTCTAGTCCTAAATAAGGATATTAAATCAATTCATTTCAAATTTTAATTTTATTTGCTATTATTATATGTACAAATTTTATTTATCAAAATAAAACAGGAAAAAAATAATAAAATTTTTATTCAAGCTTACATTAATTTAAAAAAAAAACTTGAAAAAATGAAGCATACTTACGAGTCCGTAAGAGTGAAGCCATGATGGGAGTCATATACCCACATCGGTATTTGTTGTACGTATAATGTACTCTCATGACATTGATCAGTTACCCCGCTGCAGTAACACTCGATGCATCCATCAATGTTCTCGGCGCGTAATCCGTATGTCGACGGGCGGCATCGATTACATTCTGGACCCTCGACGTTTCTCTTACACTCGCATCGACCGTCGACGCAAGAAGTACTGCGTGAACCAGCCTCGTTGCATCTGCATGGCTCAGGTCTTTGACTTCTATACGAGCAATCGTTCGAGGTGCCTCGAGTAGCATCTCCTTCATATCCCGGTTCACACAGTTCGCAGTACTCTCCCGTAGTATGATGAGCGCAATTCTGTCGACGTAAGGTATCAATTTTTGTATTAAATGTTTCTGATTTTCTATCTACATTTTCTATCTACATTTTACATTTACATAGCCATATTTTTATATAATTCTAATTAACTTCAGTTAAGTTTTATATTTTTATATTTTATATTTTTATACCAAATATATAAAATTGCATTTTGGAAAAATATTGTATTTAAATTAAGCAGTTACCAATATAGCTACTTTAAGTCTAAACGATTAAACTTTTTCATTAAATTTAAACTAAAAAAAAACAAAAGAATTTTATTAATTAAAACGTAACGTTGTCGCTCAATTAAAATTGTTTTTATTACCTCACAAGTGCCAGTTTCGGGATCGCATTGATTCGTGTGATTATTACAGTTGCACGGTTCGCAGATACCTAAATAGAGACCTTCAATGGCTCGGGTGTAACCAACGTCGCAATCCTCGCATGAAAGTCCTCTGTAGCCAGCGGGGCAAGTACATTCTTCAACTTCGACTGCACGAGCTTTACCTGTGTTATATTTTTCGGCGGTGTCCAAAGATACGAAGGAGAGCCTGAAGCATACATAATGCTCTTGTTCAATTACGGTAATTAACAAATTTTTTAAAGCATTCTTGTTTTTAATTTTATTTCAATTGAATATCGAATAAATCCGCAATTTTTATTTTAAAATGTCGGAAATTTATATATTATCTATTTTACAAACATTTTTAAAGAGTTCTTCGAAATGTTTCTTTTGGATAATTCTTCTAAAAAGCTTAAATTGTCTTTTTTAAATTGTCGTTTTTTCTTTATTGTTAGTTATCACTTAATTGCAAATATATAAAATTGAAAATCAAGAATGCATAAAGTACTTACGCAGCTTCGTCTGTATGCGTCGTGTAAGTAGCTTTGATTCTGATGGCTCGTACATCTGCCAAAGCCATTAAAAGGTGCTCCCTATCCGCTTGAGTTCCATCATTACGTTGCCAATATTGCTCGAGCAATGGTACGGTAAATGATTGCTGAGAGTTAGGCTCGGGAGACTCGCGGGAATAGTAAAGCAAGTTGATGTCATTAGCCTGCATTTTAAATCAACCTGTTATATCTTCATCAAATACGCTGATTAAGGCTCACGAATGTGCACTCACGCTAATGAGTTCGACGTCCGCAGCGTTGTTCCTTGAACTTTGACCGCCTGGAGAGGGCACGTATCTAACAGTGTATTTGAGATTACCACCGTAAGATGTTATTTGATCTCCTAAGAAAATGCTGGGCAATTGCCAATAGTAGACGTCGTTGTTACCACGATTGGGAAACTCGCTATAAACTATTTCTCGATTAATGGTGTTTAGATGAATTCCTTCTACAATGTCTGGTGTGTCTGTGCTCTTGGATTCGATCAAAGAGAAACCTCGAATCGAGTTGGTAAACGATACACGAATCTGCAAAGTGCAAATGATAGATTTAAATTTTTATTTTAATCGAGATAACTTATATTTCTATAGAAGTTGTACAAAATAGTACACAACATTTTGTTTTGTGTATTAACTTTATATATAAAATATAAAATCTCGCTTATATACACAATTTCTTATGTTGGAAAGATTAAATCACGCGAAACGTCAAAATAATGTTAAAAAAATTTTGATTGAAAAGTGATTTTTTTTTAGTAATTTTTTGAAGAAGCCATTTTAATGTAATTTTTTGATATCATGATTTGTGTTTTTTCTATTTAAAATCTATATATGACAAAGATGGAAATAGATTATATATTACTAGACTATATATTATATCTTCATCATACCTCATTCCTGTACCAGTTAGAGGAGACGCATCTGTTAGTGATGCCCATGCAGAAGCAAGCTATGCATCCAAATTGGTTTGTCGAGGCCAGATTAAAGGTATTCGCCTTACATTGATTGCAAGTGAGACCCGTTGCATATTGCTAAAAAAAAGAAATATTAGAGAATAGACGACGGTTCTCGACCAAGTACCGAGTATTTTTATTCTAAACCTCGATTTATATACATTTTTATATATAGAAAGACTATAAAATATACTTACATTTTTAAAGTTAAACGTAATCCACAGAAGATGGATGCAAGAACAATAATAAAATCGTTATGCGAGATGTCCAAGAAATTGCGCAATTTATCTCGCATAAATTTTTTGATAAAACAATTTATTTAATCTTTTTTTGAAGATGAGATTATAGTCTGATTTCTGAGACACCTTGTGCAAAATTACGCATAATAGCAGCGATATTATCATCGATATGTTATACCTTGCAATGACATTTTCCGGTATGTGGATCAGCGTTAGGACTAAGACTGCCATTCGGATCACATTGTTGAAGGGGAACGCACATATCTCCAGGAATAAGAGGATTTCCTTGGTAACCAGTGGCACACTGCTCGCATCTGCGTCCAACGTAGCCAGGAGGGCAATCACACGTGGGTTGTCCGTCAAAGCCAAGATGACACGTGCGAGCGAATCTATTTATAATATGATAAATTACCAAAGTATATTTGAATTGAAATATCACTAATGGCAAATTTAATTGTCTTACTGATTCGATGGGTTGGTAAGCGGGCAAGGACAAATCTGGCAAGGGATATTCCTTGAAGGATCGCCATAGTATCCTGGAGGACACGGTGGTTCATCCCTGTAACATTGGCCAAGCCATGGTCCGCTTTCGCGTCTCAGATAACCAGGTGCGCAATGCTCGCAAGATAGACCAGTGTATCCTTGAAGATAATTCAGATAATAACACAAATAGAACTTTGTACGCAAATACTTGATTGATCATTGAAGAAATATGTACCTGTTGGACATTGACATTCCTCGACGAAGGACGCGGATCCTAGGCCAGTATTTCGCGTATCAGCGGTGTCCATAATGATATTAGTGAGACGAACGTCTAGTTGCGGAGAGTCATCATATTTCACTCTGCAACATATTGAACGTATTAAAAAAAAATTATTCTAATATCTTTTGATAAAATTATTCTAATATCTTTTATCAAAATTCATTGGACTCAATGCCTACTTTATTAGAATGTTGTCAACGTTTGCCAACGCCATCATGATTTCCTCCCTGGAAGCTAGGATTTCGCTTCTTCCTTGTTGCTTGTACCAATCGCCATAGAAGAACCTGACTGATTTCTCGTTCTCGTAATCCGGTATTGGCTCCTCACCTTTGTGCACCAAGATATAATTGTTGCCACTTAAGATGACGGAAGGGGCGTAGTTCGGTGTACCGTTACCGCTATGGCGAATTGAGTATTTTAGGTAGCCACCGTAGGACTTCAATTGACTGCCATGATAGTTCTCCGGTAGCGCGAAGTAGGGAATATTATAGACATTCAAATCATTACTGAAAGACTCCAACAGCTGAACGCCGTCCCGGGCAAGCGGGCGGATCTGGGATATCTGACTGCTAATGTCACCGTGAATTCTAATTGTTGGAATGGTCTCAACCGACACAATCTTATAGCGATCGAACGGCGGCGGAATCTGATAAGTGAAGAGATCGGCGCTGCGGCATTCGGTGGCGACGCCGAAGCAGAAGCATGAAATACACTCTTCAGCAGTCTTCGCTTCGGAATTGAATTTGCCTTTAGGGCAGATATTGCCGTTTTCCTTCACGACAACGATGGCATCTGGCACGGCGAAGACGAAGCCTCCAACGTTCAACGCCTCACACGAGTATGCGCCTTGGTCCTCTGTCTGTATATCTGGACATGTTAGTGTACCCGTTCCATTGGTAGACACAGTTGTGCATTTTGCGGGGATATGACCCCAATTGAGACGCCAGTTGATTTCCGGTATCGGAACACCGATTGCTGTACAAGTGAGAACCAACATGTCGCCCGGCATAAGAACGACCATCGGCGGTGGAGGTTTCACGATATAAACGGGAGCTGAAAGGGAAAAAAAATCATATATAGACTTAATTTAATATTCAGTAAATAAACTGTCCGCAGAATGACAGCAAATTTGATTAGAAAAATGCAGCAGATTCGGTACCATCTTGTGTTTTATTGGCACAACATAACTTGATAGCAAATTGGCAGCAGAAATCGAATCTATCAAATGCAGATTTTGTTTGCTTTCTGCTGTCAATTTTATGGCATTTTAATCGTCAGCATCTAATAAAACAAATTCTGCATCTTGTTTCTCTCTCAAATTTGTAACTTTCCTGCTAATAACATTTGTCAGATAATTTGTAAAATCTGTTCAAGCAGACTTGAATTGTTATTCGTTGCAAGAACTGAAAATTTATACACAATGTGAACTGTAAATTTTCGGTACTTGTAGTAAATAATAAAACGCAGCAGTCTTGCTGACTGGTTACAGTGGCCAACAATAGTAATATTTCACTGTATTGTTATCAGTGAGGCAGAAGATTCTTTCATAATAGAAAAGATAAAATTTAAATTTAACTTCCATATAGAAACGTCAAAATAGTAAAATATACGATAAATAATAATTTTGACTGTTTCTTGAATATTATATAACTATTATTTAACGAAGATTGTCGGACGATCTGTAACAAAATATTGATGCTTGGCGCTCATGAAATTCCTATCATTACTGACAGCATCCAACTTCGTCGCTGCCGTCCAAGCAGTCGCGCTCCATGTCACAGTGGTAGCTTTTCGGGATGCACTGTTTATTGCTGTTGCAGGCAAACTCGTTGTAACGGCACGGAGATCCCGGGGGAGACGGCGCGCAGTTTTCCTCGTCGCTGTTGTCCGCGCAGTCCTTGTCGCCGTCGCAACGCCACAACTTGCTGACGCACTGCTTATTATTGCAGCGAAACTCGTTGGGCTCACATCCGTGCGGACCTGTCGAAACGGACATACGAAGCGTTCGCGTGAAATTTTCACCATAAAGTATGAATGCCGAATATATCCAGCTTTTCGCTGATGCCTATCATACTTACTGCACCGCATCTCGTCGGATCCATCGGTGCAATCGAATTTACCATCGCAAACGTACGATTTGGGAATACAGTCGCCGTTGCTGCAAGTAGCTTGATCGTACTGGCACACTTGTGGTGGTCTGGTGGCCGGCTGCTCAACTGCATGTAATCAATTTGATATTATGCGATCTTCAATCATTAAAACGCAAATTTCAAATTTATTAAGGTAACTGCGCTTAATATGACTTATTGTTAGTATTCAATATGGCTTACTTGCTGTTTATATATGTATAGGTAGTTATACATCTTTATAGAAATTAAATGAAAGGTATAGTGATTAATTATTCATTTTGAGTATTACTCATTTTAAGTAGTACTTTTAATACTCAAAATAACTAATTTCTATATAATAAGATTTAACTATTATTAGAACTTATTCTAATTAATTTAAACTTATTTTAAGATTTTACTATTCATGCCTTTATAGAAGTCTAATTTAGTATTTGTTAATTTAATACTAGAAGTTGCTTATTTTTAGTATTAAAAGCACTGAATAATTCAGTACTTTTAAATCTTTACTGCACCTTAAACATTGAAAACATTATCTCTTATTTTCAATTAATGTTTAAAAATTTTAAAATTTTCAATATGGATTCAGTAAAAATCGATTTGCTTAAGTAAGCCATAGTAGATAAAATTATTAATGTTTATTAATGTTTAATGTGACTATATCTTATCGCAAATAAATTCTTCGATCATAGCTGTAAATTAGAAAGACAATAATAAACGTACATTTCTCGACAGTAAGAACGACGGTCACTTGACGACCGGCGGTGGACGGTGGATAACCCAAGGCTTCGCAGATGTAGGTTCCAGCGTGCTCAAGTTGAATGTTGGGTATCTCCAGGCGACCATTGATGTCTCGGCTGCCAGGCGGCAGAGGAAGGCCGTTGCCGCGAATCCAACGTACTCTGGCACGTAGAAGACCCTCGTCACGGCATTGGAACACGACCTCGCGACCTGGTCGGAACGGTTTTACATGATATAAATTCTGTTCAAGTTTCGAGAGATTGCACCTTTACGGATCATTACGCTCGCGGTACGTCAAATGTCTCGTCAGTAAGTTATCAGTAAGTAAGCGGATTTCCCCGTTTTTTAAATTGAGACGATACTGATGACATGTTAGTTCAATTCACGTGCAACACTTTAGTTTTTTTAAATTATGTTATTCAAAACGCTGTTTGTATATAGACAGCAAAAAATTTTATATAAGGCATTCGGCATAATAAAATTGAGATTTTTTGAAGAAAAGTTAGTGTCAAAATAGTTTTTATTATAAATGAAATGTATATGAGAATCAGGATTAGACACTGGTAGTGAAAGATTTTATACATTATAATTTTAGCCAAAATTTGTGTTCTAGTTCAAATTTTGACATTAACTATCATGCATGATTAAAATTTGCAAGCATGGCTTCAAACGATATTATTAATGAAATTTTTGATTATTGATTTAATTATATAAAAATTGCATTTTTATAAATAAATATGATTTTAATATGATTGCACAATATGTGTATATCAGCGAAACAAAACGTCATACTTTAAAATATATTTAATGTTATAATTAGAAAATTTATTAGAAGTTTTAAAGATGGATTTTGTTGCTTATTTTGCCCCAAGAAAAGTTTGCAACAGAAAATCATAAAAAGCGAAATACATAAACATAATGTAAGACACTTGTATATCATAACTGAAATATGTGTTTCAAATCTTGCACATCTAATAATTCATGAAAATTACTTTAGCTCACAGCGTGATTTATAGCTTATATTTTTTGAAAAGTCTTACCTATTTTCACCGGATCTGGCCAAGGCAAGAAAAAAATAACAAACATATTCATTAATTAATTTTCTTTTGGAATACCCTAATTCGTCGGCAATACAGTTGCTTATTATTAATGTCTATTATCTTGTGTGTTAATTTTTCTAATTTAAATAATTAAGATGTTCAATTGACTACTTTAGTTAGACGACTACTAAAAATTGAAATGCAACAAATGCATATACAACATTTCATCAAATCCGTATACAATAATAAAAATAGAATACTTACTTTCTTTAATCACTTGTTCACTGGGATACGTCTTCAGTCTAAGGTCAGATGTTCCATCGGTATCTGCGCACGAATAAAAATAACAAGTTAACAATAAATAATAATAAAAGCATTAACAATCAATATTAATGATTAATAAATGTATGTACAGAATAAACGTTAAATTATCAATTTTGTTAATTCGAGATTTTTACCCGGCACCTTTCTGCATTTTTTTATCTATGGGGAAATGCAATCTTGTATTTTAGTTCAGTTATTAATTTTTTTTTTAGGAAATATGATATAAAGTGATGTCTACTTCTACGATGTATCATTACAAAAAAATCGAGAGAGCTCATAGTACTCCTCGTATGATTTATCATAAAATAGATACTTGTTATTCTCAAATTAAAAGTGTGTACATTATCGGGTAAAGGCGGAATTGCAATTTAAATGATGGAAATACAATACAGACTCATTTGCTTGTATCCCATTCGCTGAAAAACGGGAATAATAAATACCTTTTAGTGTTACATAAAACATTACAGTATTATGTTACAGCAGATATTATGTTACGGTGTCATGGATATTTACAAGGTATTATTGATTAGCGCATGGCGTGTTATCGGCCAGTCGTGCGGTCCCCTTTCCCGAAGGCGGCTCCGGATGACTAACTACAGGGGAGACTCACAATTATCATAACTGCAATCCATCTCATCGGACATATCTCTAGGACAGTCAAGCCTTTTGTCGCACCGCCGATGCAGCGGAATGCAATGACCGTCATTGCACGTCCATTCATGCGCGCTGCACCTACTGTGATTTCTTTGCATCGCTCTATAGTGACAGCCCAACTCGTCGCTATCGTCGTACAGGCAATCAATCCGGCGATCACAACGTTGATGTTGAAGTATACAATCGCCGCTCTTGCACTTCCACTCCTCGTGCGAGCATATCGCTTCGCGATCTTTAGTTTTGTCGTTAAATATGTGTCATTATGCTGCGTTTTCGCAGAATCGCTTAGATTATCTTGATTAGGCGAGAAAGTCAGGAAGTCGCGTTATCAATTATAGTCTTAGCTATTAATATAAAGATTCGAAATAGGCTCGCGATTCTCGCCTAGCTCATTTTACTGCCAATTTAATGCGTAATTTATATGATAATTGCTACAGAATTAAATATATATATGTCATTGACTCACCGCAATTTTGTTCATCGGATCCATCTCGGCATTCTGGAATTCCGTTACAGATGGAGGATATTGGAACGCATCTTCTATCCGAAATGCACATATATTGATCCGCGGCACATTGACCTGGTGTTGGCTTTGGCGGCTCTAATAAAGTAAAAGTAAATATAAGAGAGAATTTAATTAGATTAAAAGTAAATAGGATTTAAGAAATTAAGGAATTATATCGTTTCACAGACTGCAACTTTACATTTATAAATTACTCCAAATTACGTATTGTATTAATCTATGTTGGCTATATATTTCTTTTTTTTTATTACTTATTTTTAGTTATTTTTTAATTAGTGCATTATGTTGCTGATTAAGTGATTACTCCTTTATACTCACCGCATTCCTCCGGCTCGTCGGAACCGTCGGAGCACTCGATGAATCCGTTGCATCTCTGATCGGCGCGGATGCAATCTCCATTGGCGCACTGGAACTGGTCCCGAGTGCATCCTAAAATAAGAGCTTGCATTGTACGTTAACGAGACAACCGTGAGTCATTGATCCGTTAAAGAAACGATATAGATGAGACACAGATACATGTAAAATGTCAGCCATGGAGCCATCATATGTCCGTTACAATCTAAACAATGATCTAACGCCGAAATATAAATACGATGAAGGTAAAGATTTTATTACCTAGAAAAGACTGTTAAATATAATCTAGAGCAGAGCTGTCTGATTATTACGCGTTCCTTTTCTCGATCGTCTCGCCTTTTTTCACCACTTTAGACAGCTTTGGTCTAGAATCTAGATCAAATATATCGGAAATCAGTTCATATAGCACAAAATCGGTGAGCTAATTTAACGTATTTTTATAAGAGAGAATAACGTGACAATAACAAAAAATATCATAAATGATATAAATAATTTTTCAATTATTTATGCTATATGCACTGATTGATCATCTACGAACACTTAAATATAATTCATCATTCAATATAACTTTTATAGATTCAGGAGGAAAGACATTTATAATCCCTTAATTTTTATGCATGATTTTGTCAATTTCGATCAGCGATACTGATGCTGTTAATAAATAGATTATACATTGACTTTTTCAAGTATTTTTCTTTCCGAAATGTAATGCACAAAAATGTATAGGTAAAATTGTACTTTCCTCATGCTATGCATGCCAATAGGATGTATGCCAAACGTTCTACCTACGAGAAAAATAAACGATCTAAATTTTACGTCAGGCAGAGATGCACTATTATTTATAAAAATGCGCCGGGTAATATATAAGACTGCGATTATAAATTTTAGAAATATAATCAAGTCTCTACTGGAACAACCTACACATCTTCTATTCAGCTGCTAACACAGATTGGCAGAAAAGAATAGATCTAAGAGAATCTGGTGCTTTCAATGATATTTTAGAATATTATCGCGGATAAAACTTTGATGTTATTCAAAAGAGCGGAACAAAAATTTAAAATAATATAACTTTCCATCTAAACAATAAATTCGCAAAGAAATATATAGTAATTTGTTCAAAAAATAAACAATATTGAAAAAAATATTTATTAAAATATGAAAATTAATTAAAATCAATTTTCCATTAATAAAGAGGGAAAAAAGGAGAGAGAATAGTACAATAATACTGAAGAATACTGTAAATGATTATTAAAAAGAATATAGGAAAAACTAATTTTCTTTTCACGTAAAATTTTTAACGTTATTTATACGATAGTAACACTAATGTAAATTCGTAAATACACGAAGAATTATTCGTATGTTGACATACGAACAACTTCTGCTCCATAGCTACGAAATTGCTCAATGAATCGTTGGGGTGAGAATGAAAGCGCGCGAGACTTCGATGCGGGGTGCGTGCGTGTCACCAGATTTTCGAGATCTACAAATAATCTAACCGAAGCAGTACTGTTCGTCGGTAAAGTCGCGGCAATCGTAGAAATGGTCGCAGTGGTGAGTTTCGGGGATGCAAGTGCCGTCGGCGCAAACAAAATCATCCGGAGCACAACTCCTCGGCGTGCTCAGATTTGTCGGCGGCACATCAATATTTGCATCTGTGTCTGGGCTGTAAGCCTTGTTATCCGGATTCACACCGGCTATCACCCCCGGCGTCTCTGAACGCCCCTTCGAGGAGACACTATCCGAGGCGTCTACACCTAGAAGTAACTCAATCTGAGCTGCGGTTTCTCATAGATGTGTCGGAAGATGTATTGGCGACGCGGTCGCAACTGATATACGCCTCGAAAATCTCGAGGAAAAGCCTTCTTCTTGTCCGATGACCGTATGCATAATCAGGACTTAAAGCGAATCCGGATGTAATAAAGTAAACCTGAGACACAAATAGGCGTTTGTGCCTTCATTCATATTCCAAGTATCATCTTCCGTCGAATTCAATCTTAGAAGTAAGATTTATTTAGATTAACGATTTTGAAAGACAAGATTATTGGCGGCTTAAGGAGCTTCAGTATAATAATCACTTAGTATAATAATCATTTGCTCATTGCGCAAAATACAGTAGAGGTGGGATTAAATTTTATATCCATCTACAAAAGTCTTTATTCATTCAATTCATAATAATGACGTAAGGTTATAAGTTTAAGTTTGCGTTCTCGAATCGTGCTCTCAATGTCTTTTAAGTCCTGGCTATGAATACGTTCCGAAGGCTACATCGTATCAATATGATACAATGATAAATTAACCAACGAGGGAGAATTCTGTATCCATCTTCTGAATATTTTATCAATAAGGATCATTTCCTCGAACCTAAATTAACGCAGCTCTTTATGAAAGAAGACAACGCAGGAATATCGCGAGTGGCGATTTCGCAAATTTAACTTACCTCGACGGCAAAGTATCTCGTCTTCGTCGTGCGGACAATCCGCACGTCCATCGCATACTGCAGTTGGAGGTATGCAACTGCCATCGTTGCAGATGAAACTACCCTCGTGGCATTCGTGACCTGAACTGCCAGTCTCTCCGCTCTCCGCTGCAAAATGGAGCGACATGCGTTTATCAAAGTTGAACTTATTGAATACAAAATTCGTTAAATAAACGAAAAAAATTTTCTTTAACTTCCTGAAGATGCTTTAACTTGATGTCAAAATTTATAATACAGTTAATGATGCAGGTCTGTAAGACATATTTAATTTATGTTAAAAGATCCTAATCTAGAAATCAAAGAACATAAGTTAAATAAAATATGACATAATTTTTGTATAAAAAAGACCGAATACTATTTTGATAAGAAAGTATATTAAATAGAATAATTCAAATTTGCAGATAAAACAATTGAATTGTTTAACATTTTTCTCAAAAAGATTTATAATTGAATATATGTTCAATAGGCCTACCGTTAATTTCGAAGGTTAAATATCTTTTTAATGAAAAATCTTAATTAACTCTTAGTACACGATGATTTTCCAGCTTTTTATTACAATGGATCGTTCAAGTATATTAAAATTATCAAGTAATGTATTCTTAAATATACTTTAATATCTTTCGAAAATATTTATAAGCATATTTAAAAAAATTGTATATAAATGTTATAACTAATTATTTGATGTATCTAATATTTCAAAGAAAAGAAATGTGCAGGACACAAATGACCTAATTGTATGTACTAAGTTACATTTCAAGTTATAAAATACACATATATTTTACTTCAAAATGTCCTCATAACAGAGCACAGAATGTTTTATGTAATATTTGAATATCGAGAATTTTCGGTGAAACAGCAGAAAATATATCTAAAGATATCCTTACGGCAATTTCGTTCGTCACTAGCATCATGGCAGTCAATATTGTGATCGCAGAAGAAGTTCTTATTGATACAGACGCCATTGTCGCAGGGTAGTTGACCGTCGGGGCATTCTGCAAAAACCAATCAACTCCGTTGAATGGCAAATAAAGGCAGGAGGGATACAAATGATACGGCGAAGATTCTTTGTACATGTGAGCGGTACGAAGCGTCAATGTGCACGTTTGTCTAATAACAATCGTTCGCGAGCGTCTATTCTACTTTTACCAGGTCATTAAATGCGAAGAATATCCTCGTATGAGCCGGAAAAAAATTGCGAACGGCTTCGATGTGTGTGCAGTGCAACTCTCACCCTTGCACGAAGAAATTAGATGCGCGAGGCTGACCAAGTGCCTTCGATAATTATCGATCGATAAAGAGTCCCGCGAGAGGTGCTTCCTCCTGCGATGGACGAAGGGCGATAAAAGTACGCCGGCCTCAAATAAGTATCGTGCACATTGCCGCGTGCCGTATTATCTCAAGAAACATGGAAACGACGACGGCGCGATGCCGCGTGCACGCATCACCTCGTATGATCAAACTGACTGAGAAAGAAAATTATTTAAATGTCATAGTTTTCGGTCTATAATTTCATGCCATTTCGCTAAACCGTATCATAATCTGAGAAATTTATAATAATAACCCCGCGTATAAATGTCGCTTCATTTTATATTAAACCGGTTTTACTTGAATGTTTTCACGTGTGGTGTTTTTTTATATATTAATAAACTGGCTAAACTTAGTTTCTCAAACGTTGGAGAGGACCATCGTGTAAAACATGACATTTGCAAAAGTTCGTGTTACGTCAGTCGCGAGCTTTTACGCGCTGTATGCAACAGTAGAACGCGGTTTGTGCACGCGTCAGCGCGCGGTGTGGAAAATTACGGAGACGTAAATAACCGGAGGTAAAAGGGTATCAGAGAAACGTATATATACATATACAATTTGTATACATTGATATAAATATATATATATATATATATATATATATATATATATATGTGTATATATACAAGTATAGATGCGCAATTCAAAGATCAGGCAACCTGTGCTGAAAATAGACGGATAGATGGTAAATAGACGTACAGATAGACAAGTAGAAAGACAGAAAGAAGAATAGGTAGAATTAGTTCGATCCCATCCATAATCGATGCAAAATGCATGTCAAGAAGTCAGAGCGCGTAATCAAGATGTATGTTATGTACGCAAGTATGTTATTGAGTATCCAATATTCAAAATCGCAAGGCACAAACAGCTATAAGAACCAAGACACAGTGAAATATAGGAGTGATCAGTAAATGTAAGAAATATGATAAGAATGAATCAGTCATTTCTTAATCATCGTCTTATTCTTTATATCTCATTGTGTCTGACGCTAAAATGTAACAAGATACATATATATTATAATGCTAAAACATA
>Ga0157363_1003551_pt1 | contig 14122 bp, 9 predicted proteins | sample AttsexASBM1_FD_111477 | JGI IMG/M metagenome (GOLD analysis project Ga0157363, IMG submission 111477) | Fungus gardens microbial communities from leaf cutter ant in Ribeirão Preto, State of São Paulo, Brazil - Atta sexdens ASBM1 | ecosystem: Host-associated > Fungi > Mycelium > Unclassified ...
CATTCTTGTTAAATAACTCTACTATTTTGCACATATGCAATTAATGTATTGCTATTTCTAAGAAGTAAGAGATTCGCACACAATTCGAAAGCAGGATTTATTGATTTACCTTCATTCGATTTACGAATATCAGACAGATGCACGAATCTTTGACGATCAACAGTCAAAAAGCGTTTGTTATGTTCGCATGCTACGGATAATGAGATGAGTTGGCCATAAAGCGCGACGGCAAGTAGCGTGAAGATCCTTTTGCTACTACAACGTGTGGGTAATAATTACGATATCGAATTCGCAAGCAGGACAAGGAAGGAAAGAGCGTGGAGAAGTCGGCGAAATGAGGGATGAGAGCGCCGCCAATAGGGAATCAACCGCGGACCTCCAACGTCATAATTCATCTTCATCGGCGAGGCTGTGCCCGGGTTGCCCAACTTTCCGGTGGATTAGCGGTCCGCCTCGCGCACGTAATGATCGTGTCGACGACGATAGGTAGAACGAAGGCAGCAGGTAGCGGCAAAGGCGAGAAGCAAAGAAGAATCAATTTTGGTTTTTCTCGTCCTTTCGATCATCGTCGTCTTCGTCGTCGGCGTCGTTGTTGTCGTCATAGTCATCGTTGTAACCCTTACAAGAAGCAACGGCAGATAGAGCAAACAAGGAACAAAGGCCTCCTCGGGGTGACTTGCGAAAGTCCCCTACGGCGGCTTCTTACGCTCCTGAGCGTCATGGGGTCCGTTCAGCGCTCATAAAGCCCGCTAGGGACCTCACCATGGAAAAACAATGAGGCGGCCCGATCAGGCTCGGGCTCTCTCCGCAACCTCTCTGATTCGCCATGAAGCCAACAAGAAATTGACTATGATGGCTGCTCTCGCTTTTACGTCGATGAGCCAACGGGTTCTCCTTCATGTTCTCCGTCTTGTCGAGAAATCAGAGATTCTATGTTTCGCATGGAGCTCCCTTTCGCGATTAATCGTTGTGCGATAATAGAAAAAAAGAATCTTCGATTTGAAGAAACTAAGCAAAGTCGTTTAAATTTGCTTATTTAACCTTGGAAAGCGAGAACAAATATTCTTCATCTTTCATTTGAAATTTTGTGATGCGTGCGAATTTAAATGAAGCGTGAATTTCGACGAGGCTTCTCCAAGACTTTGGCTTCTCGCTAATTCGTAAATGATCTTATCTCGGAATCTCACTTGGGAGCAAGCTACTAACTCTCGACACCTCGGTGGTAAGTTCTCGCTCTCGGTCGGTTCTCGTCCATTTCGGGCGCCCTTCGCTGACGCCCCGTTACTCTCTTTTTCTCTCACAAAGACGCAGCGCATCACTGATGCAGGAAAGAGATGGAGACTTCTCTCTCTTTCTTATATATATACGCGTGCGTGAACATATCTCAACTTCCACTGTGCAGATCGGTCGAGCAGATAGGCCGAGCCACCAACGTCTTCTCTGCGATTTGAACTTTGGTAGAATCCAAAAAGTATCCTGGAAAGCTTACGGTACCGCCGTAAATCGTAATTCATCGCTTTTTGTATCAAGCCGCGCATGGGATATGAAAATGGAGCGCGCGGGTCGACGCCCCCCCGTCGATTTTTCGGTGCGGCTCTTTTCTCTTCGGCTTCTTTCCTCCTCCTGACTGGCCGGCGTTTCTACATTCGGGAAAAGAAAAAAAGAAACAAACGTGGAACAAGAGTCAAGAACGCGAGCCGAACCAATGAGAAAGACGAGAGAAACCTGGTAAATGGGGCTGTAAATCTGGAGGGCAGACCCATTATAAGTTTATTACTGACTTTCCTCGACGCGCGACACTTCTTCGGATATGAGCCAAGAGTCCAACTCAAAACCTGTTACACACACGCGTAGTACCTGCCAGGGAAGGAGAGAGAAAATAGGAACGAGAAGACGGTGCTATATACTAGAGGTCATTAGTTATCTTAGTTTACTGGAAAAAATTGTTATGGCTTTCGAGTTATTTAACCTTAACCAGCATTCGTCGCGGTAATAGGAAAAGATTCAATCCTATATATAGACACATGTCACCTAACTTCTTAATTAGTGAATAAAAAAATAATAAAATTAATGAATAAAAATAAATTCTTTAAAAACAATATATTAGGTGTAGTAAAAAGAAATCCATTATTTTTGCATGAAATTGAATGAAAAAATAATAGGTTTCTTTTTACTACACCTAATATTCAAACCGATGTTTATGTATATATTAATCTTAACTCGGTTATTATTGTTATTCTATGTATGTAGTTATAATTTTCCTATTTTAATTTCATTAAAAATTTAGACGATATGTTAAGAATTTAGGTTTATACTTGTATTATGAGAATTCGCAAAGTCAGACTGCTGGCGTTCCGATTACGGAAGTAAGTTGCCCCGTAATCGTTCGATTTTGTAAATCACGATGCAGTAATTATTCGGCGTTAACTCAAAGCGAACTTCTCTGCTCGCGCGGCTACTTCGATTCACGGTTGAGTTTTTCGAGCATGCTGGATATTCGGAGTCCACTGACGGCCCCACCGAACGTTTCCCCGTGACGGAGGTGGAACGAGGGGCCCCGAGGGTTTAATAACACCGTGGGTCCCGGCATAACCGACCGAGACCGACCGGGCCCTCCCCCCAACCCCTTTTGGCATATATATAGCAATTAGGCCGTGGAACGTCTCTATCCCAAGCCGCGGCGGCCTTCCCAGCCATGATTAGAGGACATACGCACGCAGTGGGGGCCCGGCTGAAGGGCCCTACGCCGTTCACCATAGGATTAAGGTCTCTTCCATGCTGCCCTCCTCTTCGATCTTTCCCCTCTCATCCGCGAGGAACAGCCTGAAGCGGCAAAACGCGTCGGTTCAAATTTCGACGCGTGACAACCTCGTAATACCTGATATTTATGCGACACTAGTGATCAACCAAGGACAAGTCACGCTTGCGAGAAGTGGATAATTGCACAATCTATCGCTTCTTTTTCCTTAGCACGGGGTGATTTACTTTATAGAACCTTCAGATTTAAGCAGAAGAATTAAAGGTAGGGAGGACCAATGACAAATAAAAATATTCATTGGTGTATAATTAATTATAACTTTTGCCTGTAAGATGTGGTATAGGATGTGATTCATAGTAATTTTAGGACCACAGGAGGAACATCGAAATTATAGCTGTGTCGCGAGTGTCGCCTTGGAAGCGAGTTAACATAAGAAAAAGACATCAGCAGGTGAAGGTGAAATAAAGATGAGATTAGGCTTGCGGTTAGAGAGGACTGAAGGAAGACGTAAATAGGACCTCGATGACGCCAGAGGCATCGGTATCTCTACAAAGATGCCGATATGAGCGACCACAGAAAGGATACATAAATAAAAGACAGGTGCATTTTTCAATTCTTAAGAAGAGATAATCCGTATCGATCAGAATGCGTCCAGTAATTTTTTGTGTATCCAATTTTGACGTTTTCCTATTTAAGTTATAATTGAGGACTCTTTTTGTATCTTTGTATATTTCTATAATACATTCCCCTCAGCCCTCAATTTGTAAATTGCGAAACATAAGTAAGGAAATGATTATAATTTAAAATTAAAATTTATAGACAGAGACTAAACGTAATTATCATAGATATTGAAAATAAATTAATATTTTCTATCTTAAGAAAAATCGCAATTGTGCTCGCTAAATTTGTACGCAGCGTGCGCGAATTTTATCAAAGATGTCGGCAGTCTTGTCGAGAAGAGTAAGCGCGGCTCTCGAACTCCGTCTTCGGGAGGTCTTCGCGTGAGGCGAGGCCACCATGTTTCTTCCAGACTCTGTGGCTCTCTTCATCTCTTCGTTTCTCTAACGAGAGTCTATTCGTTTCATCTTCTTCTTCTGGACTCGGCGTGCGAGCATCGGCCACCTTGGGGCGCCCCCGGGTGGCGAACAGACCAATCTGCCTTACGCCACCTCTTCTTTGATCCTCTCGGGGTTAGCCACTCGCTTTCTTCATCACCTATTTTTGATCCTTCTTTATCTTATTCGTAGTCATCAAAGAATATTCGTTTGTTTATAGAATTAACGAACGAACTATTAATTACATTTTCTTTCACATTGACATTTTTTTAGAACATTCAAATTTTGCGTAAAATAGGCCAGAAAAAAGTTTCGCCATAAATGCTATTGTATTGAAGTTAATGGACTTCAATCATCATTGAATCATCTGTAGCGCGTGCAGAACGTCATTCAGCACATAGTTACTTGGTTCGACAACTGAATATCTCGATGTCGAACCGCTCTCGACAGTGGTTGAAACGGCAGGGGAACGCCTGTCGTTTTCCCACGCCCAAGTGTCGGCGAGGCCCTGTAATAATAAAGAGGCGCCGCCGCGTTGCGACCGACCGCGAACGTACATCGACGGCTCGTTTCGTGGGGATCCTTTTCGGGCCCCACCGCCGCGTCGTGCCGCCACCGCGCTCTGCCTCCGTTGTGTATCGAATCCTCCAGCTCATGGAATCCCAGGAAACGAGGAACAAATTATCTCGTCAGACGGACGCACACCGGTTTGAAGCGACGAGAGGATCGCTCGTTGGCTCGGGGCGTCAAGAGAATGAGAAAGGCTCCCCTCCTCCTCCTCACCCCTCCGCGACTCCTCACCTACGAGTGAGTCTCTCTGGTCGTCTTTCTTCCACTCGGAATATCTCACCATATACTCGCTACGAAATATCGCTATCTTCTTCTATCTATAATCATCCCTCGTCCCCGATAACTAACTGACCCAACGCCTAGCGCCCCGCGTGTCGGCACAGGCGGCTTCTTTCTTACCTGATGAGTGCGTACGGACACACACACGCACACATCGCACGCACGCCGTTCGTGAGATCAGCCGTCATGCCAACGACGTGCAGAAGAGGATGATGAGGTAGGAGGGGATGGAGGGTGGGTGCTGGTTAATGAGCTAAAACCACGGGGGGCTTGGAAACGGACCTGCGAGGCAACGGGCTCCATCGGCTTTCTGAGAAGTCACGAATCGCAGCCTGGCCGCTCGTGTTACGTTTCCCGCGTAAAAGCCGCCACTTCTTTACCTCGCCTTCGCCTTCTGTCGTTAAGTCAGGCCGAAGACACGCGTGGTTTACAGGGAACACATTCCATTTCCCTTATTTGCGACTCTGGCAGATAGCAATTTCCGAACAACCTTTGTTTAATCAAATACGATAGTCAACATTCCTCGGTCTTTTATCATTTAACATCTTGATATTTCACCATATTTTACACAATGATTATAATAATTAAATTACACTTAAATAAATATCGATTATATTCGTGTAAATAGAAATAGAAAAAGATGTTGACTATATATTTAAAGATGAATTATTTCTGTCAAAAGACGAAGTGTCAAATTTTCGATTTGAAAAGAAAATTCTTCAGAACGGTAGTGTCGAAAGGTTCATAACGATCATGGAAAATAATCTTTACAAAGTTACGATTGGAATAAGAAAGACGGAACGATAAGTTAGCAAGAGAAAGGAGATTGGAAATGTCGATGAAAGAGAGAAAGAGAGAGTAAGAAAGAATGAGAGAAAAGATGCAGCGAGAGTGGGGTACACCTGACCAACAGGTACCCGGTGAGGTCCCCCATAAGCAGTCCCATCATTGGCTCGGCCCACTCTCCCACTACCACGTGGAGGCTTTCTCTCTAAAGGGTTCCAAGTCTTCCCTTTCTACAATCACCCAACATCTTACTGCTAAGACTCCTTCCAAGCGAATAGAGATGCGAATAACGAGACTGAGATGCCACGAGATACTATTACTTTATTTTGTTATTCCATGCGTAGTACTTTTCATAATCCGAAAATTTTCGATATACAAACGTTGCACCACAATCATTCTGATCTCACTCACAGAACTTCTATCTCTTGCAAACAATTTTTTAACAGAACAAGTATTATGTTGAAGAATATTGTTGATAATATTCAAGACATGGAAGAAGATGAAAAGCAAGATGAAGAACTAGAAATTTTCCTTTACATGAAAGGAGATCCAAGGTAGGAAGAAACGGAAGAAGATTCTCCTATGCTTTGATCATAACGAGCGTGGCGTTGTTGCCAGTTCGACTGTACTCACATAGTGCATGTAACACGCGTCCCTTTTTGTTTACACTGGATAACACGACTACCATGAAGCGAAGTAACTGCTTTTTGCCATGTTCTCTCAGGAACAGTCCTGTAAGACGGATCGATTGGACGTAGCCGCACTCGCATATCGGCACTCTGTCGATTTTAACGACCGCACGGTCCATTCACTCCGGGCCGACCGTACAAAGCGCTCTCGCTTGACAATTCTATTTCTTGTCCGTTCACTTCACCACCATCTAAATAGCCGGCGACGTCGGCCACGGCGATTCAAAAAGTCGACAAAACATATCGATCGGACACGGCAAGGGAGGAGACAGGAAGTCACGCTTGTCGCGCGATATCCTACGGTAAGTATATACGTTCGTGGAAGATAAACGTTTTAACCGCTCGACACATAATCATTAATATTTCTTAATATTATAATTTCTTCGAAGATAAATAAACGAGGTTACAAATATTTAATCGTTTCCCCTTAATTTTTAAAGGAAAATATTCGGAAGTGAATATCATTCTAATAATTAATTTTTTAATTGAAGTCCACAGAGAAATGATGAATATTATGCGCTCGGCCTATTATAAAGAATACGGTGAACCATCAACAATGTTGAAGAATAGGATGATTAAGGTGGCGCTGATTCGCAAGAACAAGCAAGCCCGAGCCGATACCTAAAAGCCTACCGTAGATTGACCGGTCGTTTGATGATAATTAGATCCCGCGGAACGGAATCTCGCCTCCTCCTTGCTGCCGAGAGGATGACGGCGAACCAGTAAAGTCAACAAAATAATGAGTAGTTACGGGTGTTTGTCGGCAAACGCGAACATAACGCGGCTCGAGGCTGATGAGGGGGATCCACGCCAGAGAATTATACGAACATGTCGAGGGGGGACAAACGACGAATAGGTTGAAGAGGACAACTACGAGTCGACGGCTAGTTAATGACTCTCTAATGCATTTCATCCCTCTTGCACCGATGATTATCGAGACGCAGTGTCGTAAAATGGAATCTCATTCAAGATTGATAAAGATGTCATCTTTGTTTTGTCATGTTAATAATCATCATTATTAACAATCACCATTATTAAATATTTCCATCATGTTCGTTAATTATTTTATAGTAGAGTGTTTTTATTTGTGCATAGTTGATTTTGATAACTTTATAAATGACATCGTGTCATGAGAATTAGATATTAGAGAGTTTAATTAGTATTATTGGAATAAACTTGTTAAATTTGAATGTTCGAAGAAGAAGACACGATGGTCAAAACTTTACGCACTACTTCTAACAATAAGTGTAAAAAAACTTTGACGCCATAATAAAGATAGATAGGGTAGTAAATGGTTTTTCAAGACGTATGCTCATCAATCCCGGGGAAAAAATGGGTTGTTATAAGAACTGATGAGATGCGAGCCGCACCCTCGCATAAGATTCTCGGTTGTTTCACACGTGCTGCACGGGAACACAAAACCGAAGGGACGAAAACGTGAAGAAAGGCAAAATAGGCGGACGAGGTCTATAGAACTTCTCGTTGTCGGGTGACCAAATTTTTTTCCGGCAAGCTTATAATTTTGAGAAATCCGCGCGACCGTTCTAAAACAAGGCCGACTAAGAAGAAAATACTCGATACCAGGCATATGGTGAAAATTCAGGCGGAGTCACCGGAAGCTGAACACTTTGGTAAGTTGCGCCAGACGCATATGTTTTGCACACGTATCACCGATAGTGTTCTGATAAATTTTTCAAATTGAAATAAATTTTTCAATTGAAAATTATATTTTAATGTAATTGTATATTAACATATTGTAGTAACAAATCATGGATATGATAATTATTTGTGCAAAATTAAATTATAGTTGTAAAATAATTTTTCCAAGAAAGATCAATTTATTAATTGCAGTAGATTAATAAATAAATAAATAGAAAATCAAATATGTGATTAAAGTAACTCGAATAAAAATATTAATCTATAAGACATAGAACTGAATTTTAATCAAATGGACACGATTAAATGACAAATTAGAACCGATTTCTTTTTCAGAGTTTCGATGTCGTAATATAGTTCATTTCTACAAAATGTTTACAATATAATCATCTGAGAATAATCTAAATAAGAGCCAAAATGTGATTTCACGATAGTTTTCAATATCCACTTTCATCCAACAATAAAAGGACATTTGAGAAAAAAGAGGGCAAAGAGAGAGAGAGAGAGAGAGAGAGAGAGAGAGAGAATGACTCGTCTTTCTTTGATACACCCACGCGTTTCCCTTCGTAGCCACGGGAACGAGACGAAAGAACGGAAAGGGCTGAAGGTGGGAGTCAGGGACGGCTGGTGCTAGTTGAGTTGTCGAGCTGACACGCGTTCTCTCTCCTCGTTTCACTATCGTCGCGTCGGTCGTCTCCCTTTAACTTTCATCTTGTAAGCTCCCTCTCTCCTTACGATTCTTCCCACCATTCCCGACTGATCCGCCTCTCTTTCTATCTCGCATCGTCCCACAAAGTCGTTCCTCTTTCTCGTAACTTTCTCGCTCTCTCGTTCTTTCTTTTTTTCTCTCATTCTCTTTTCCCCACCCTTTACTTACATCGAATTTTCCTCTCTGAATCTTCGCAGCTTCTCTGTCGCACGCCTACCCAAGAACACACTACAGCCACTGCCACACGCCCGACCTCTCTCCTTCTTGACCATGCTCCCTCTTGATGACCGTGATGGTGGTGGTAGTGGTGGTGGTAGTGGAGGAGTTTCAGTACCGCCATACCCGCCAAAGCATAAGCACCGTGACAGAGCCCGCATGCACGTTTCGACTCGTGTCTTTTCCAAAGCAGACAGCTTCGTCATCCCCGCGCCCTCGGAGATATGATCTGTCATGCAACCGAAATGAAGGCGATAACCATTTGCATTCCCAAGCACAGGACAGTGAAAATCTAATGTCAAAATTCTCTTAATCGAGGAGATAAAATCAAGTGTCGCGCGTGTTATTCGTTGCTGAGCAGACAGTGATCACCGCGGTGCTTCAATATTCGTTCGTTAAGGGCAGTGATTTAGGAATGCGATCGCGAGGACGTCTGACACGCCGTCAGAAGAAGTTTAATCGTGGTGAACATGCTCCCAATTTGCACGATCAGTGGGAATCGTCGCGCATTAATTGTGACGATGGTGATTGATGTCGCTTTATGAATATGTCTTGTTTGAACGACGAGATCGTTCGTGTGACGATAATATATGCGTTGTGACCTAGTACTCGTTATCGCTCGATCAAATCAGTGACTGATCGAAACTGGCCCGCGTGGATTTACGAACAGTGAGTCACCGTATTCGACGACTAGTGAAAGGAATCTCGCGTCGCTGTTGGATAATTTGAATCCGTCGGCAACAACTGTCTATAACCAAATCTGTCGAAGACAGAATCAAGAGTGATCCTAAGAAACCGTTTTAAGGATTGACAAGGATATCGATCATTTTTGAGAAACATGAAAACTTAATAGGATTGATTCCTTTGGAAGTGCCGACGGAGGGGGCCTATTGATACAACAGCGTTTTCATTATTCAAACCTTATCAATGAGGATGTAAATGTGAAGAAAGTGCGATTCATGAAACATCGTCGATCATTTCGATCGAGGACAAACGAAGAGCAATTGTGGTGACAAATTCATCACATTTTTTTAAAGACAAGCGGACCGGTCTCTCTGAGAACGGACTATGTCCGCCATTGTCGGTCATCGTTTGTATTATCGGTGCCGCAAGCAGGGTGCCAGGACGACAACCAACCTGCCTTGATCCTGGAAGGAACGGGTGGCGATTTTCTGGCGCGACAGCTGGCTTTGGCAGCAGCAACAGCAGCAGCAGCCGCCGCAACAACGGCGGCCGCCGGCAAGATGCCGGAAAAGGAGGTTGCTTATCATCAGGAAGCATTCTCGTTGCTGCAGCCGCCGCCACCGCCGCATCACTCGCACTCGGCTTTCCATGCGGCCTTCCATCCGCACCCCCATTCGGCACCTCCGCCGCCGTTTCATCCCCATCATGGGCCACCACCGCCGCCACATCCGGCGCATCCAGCGGCCGCGGCTTGGGAACATCACGCGGCGGCGGCTGCGGCTGCCGCGGCCGTAGCTTTTCATCCACCGCCACATCACTCGTGAGTTTTTCTTCTTATTCATTTTAAATTGGCCGTATGTGAGATGCTCCGAGTGTCAAAAATGAATAGTATTAAGGAAATATAATGAAAGTATTAGCACAAACTTTATGTCGAATTCCAGCATCTTTTCGATTAAGAAAATCTTGAAGAACATTTAAATGAAAGCCAGTGATACTTTAACTCTCCAATTTCCATTTCTACCAATATAGAAAATGTTAAATTGATAGAAACAGGCATAATAGTAAGCACGCATTATTTTAACATCTTTTACACATTTTGTACATTGATGAGATTAAAAACGAACAGAGTATCGGGTTAATTAAAGTCCAGCCTTAGTCTGGATATCTAAAAATCCATCTTGCTATTAGAAGAAAATATCATGGCGAAAATTTCGACTTAACGCAAGGAAAGAGTAGTTTTACCAAAAGTATCTAAAAATTTAGCTAGATACACACAGATTTGAAAGTAGTTTTGTTACACTTAGAGAAGAATGTACTAAACTTTAAGAAATATTTGTTCGAATTATGCCAATTGAATATTTATTAAATATTATAAACATTTATTTGATACATTAATTTGATTTAACTATTATATATTTTTACATAGCAAACTATTTTATAAATAAATGTTATATTAATATTATTTAAACAATTATTTATTAAAATTATTATATTTTTCTCTCAAATGATCAAAATAATTATGTAGGAGCCACGCTGGCCGCTAGAATACCAAAACTTTTTGCAGCATTGCTTTAGTATCCTACGTAATTATTTTGATTCCGACAAAATTATTTTCAGATCTGTACCTAGTTAAATTTTTTAAGACTTCAACAAAATTGTTCTTTCCATGCATATTCATTATAAAGGAATTAATCTGTGCATCTCTCACATAACCATGGAGTTGCTTATGTTTGCTCGGGATTATTCTTTGTGATCGTAATTTTTCCTTCCTATTTAAATAGAATACAAAGTCACTAGATATGGATCAAGATATACGATATAGCCACTGCATGCACACGAGTTTTCAACTCGGCGCACAATGCCAACGATTAGAATTAAGGTTTAGGAATTTGCATGCCATTATACGTCACCCTTTCGTTAGAAGCAGGAGGCTTGTAATATTGGTTATTCGTATAATTTCGATTAGACGTTGTTAATAATTAGCTCATAATCTCCCAGCTGTTCTGTGCGAATGAAAAGACATTGATTTATGCGTAATCACCTATAATTTGCACATGCAAGAATATGAAACATACCGACGCAAATGAACTTATGTTATATTTTACGTAACATGATTGCGCTTAATGAAAACAGCGTAATCAATGATTTTATTTATATTTATGTACACGACGATCAGAGCGAATAGTACGTTGTGCAAGTTAATACGAGAGAAGCGTTAACAAGCTTTTCGATGAGAAAAACGGCGTTGATCGGAAAGCATGCGATGCTTTAAGTATCGAATCAGAAGCGAAAAGATCTCGCGCTGAAGAATCACGTTACCGGTGGAATAGCCGCTTAACGTCTTAATCGAGTTAATTAAACCTTCTTCGCACGTTTTCACGTTCCGCGAACACGACACGCGATTGCACGCAACGAGATTACCTCTCCTCCGACTCTCTCATTCGAGGCTAGGCATTCTCGGACGTGGAAACGAAGTGGCGCGGCGAGCGACGCAATAATTAGACGCTTCGACGCGGACCGAACAAAGCCGCGGTTTTCGTCCTTTCAGCATTTCATTTTCACCATGGAATTGCGGTGCCCCGTCGAAAGGCTAATAGAGGCTACACCATTATTCTCGATCTCGAGTACTATGTTGTTCTTAAGAGACACGGAACTTTCAGATCGAATATGAAACACAAGTAAATGAAACACAAAATCGTTCGCAACGTATATTTATTACACACAATAATGTTTCTATGATTTTAATTAATGCGCTCTCTCTTCTCGATGTCGACATCACGCGGTTAATTGACGTCACACTTCACTGACTCCGGTAGTCAATTAATAATGCGCAATTAAAGTGACAATTATGCAAAAAGTTGGTCGCTTAATCTCGAACGTCTCGGACAACATGAATATTCTAACGGAGACGAGAGAAAGAAAGAGAGAGAGAGAGAGAGAGAGAGAGAGTGTGTGTGTGTGTGTGAGAGAGAGAGTGTGTGTGCGAGAGAGAGAGAGAGAGAAAGAAAACAGATGCATTAAGAGTGTTGTAAAACTTAACGTTGATTCTTCCACAGCATTAAATCAGCCAGCAACCGTAGCAGGTGTTCCGGGACGGCAATCACTGGAGTTCCAGTATGTCGGTCCAATTAAGCATTTAATTGCAACAGTTACCACCCTTTCGATCATCTGCAATATCGTATCGATAAGGAGGGACAGGTAGTAGAGCGCGAGCCAGTAATAAATCCTGATCGGTTGACAATTTTATTGGGATACGCGAAATTGCGTGTGATCGCGCATAGAATATTGATCTACATAATTGTACCGATTATTATTCGCGCAAAATTACGCTTTGATTCGTTTATGGAATTGCCTAAATTTGTCTACGTGTAATAAAGCAGAGTGTAAATAGTCATGTTCGTAAATTCGAGTACCAAGATAAATTTCATTTATTATTATTGCATACACATAATAAAACGAATAATAAAACGAATAATAAAACGAACTAGTCATACACATAATAAAACGAATAAAAATTAATCTTTTGAATATGCGTGTATGATTTTCTTGAAAAGATTGAAAAAGTATTTTAGGAAGGGAAAATTATAAATATATGTATCTAAATAAATAACTAACAAAATTGAAACAATTTAAAAAGATATCTAAAGATATACAGTGACGTATAATAAAATATAAATTTATTGAATCATCAGAATGATTAGAATTCAAGATGGTTGTTAGAATGTCAAAATATTTTGCAACATTATTTGTTATGCAACATTATTCAGCAGCTTACCTAATTTTGATGGCTCAATAATTAAAATTAAAAATTATTTTCAGAGTTTTGTTTATAACTTTTTATCTAAAATTTTTTAACTTTTACTTCAGCAAAACCGTTCTTTCTTTGCATCTATACGATCTTTTCAAGCTTATGTGTGATTTATTTGGTAAATATAAATCTCTCAAGACTAGATATGTTAAGTTATGCATTTGAGTTTTATAAGTTTGCATGCGAAAAATTTTGAGGGATTATAGAATGAAAGAGGAACTTAATCCAGCGGTACCAATTTCGCGGTTCTCACGAAGAGATGCACCGATTATCGGGTCTCTCGCCACGTCCTTTGTTCATCCGCTTTCTTTATTCGTGCCACGATCTTGAAGCTCGCAGTAGGAGGCCGAAGAGCGAATCGCGTCGGCTTCGTCGCGGTCGCTGTAAGCGTGCGCGCAGCTAAACGAATGGTGATGTCGACGTGAACCGGTGTAGAGAATGAAAATCTAAAGAAACGAAGAAAAGATAGGATGAAAAATAGAAAGGAGACACTCGCCAGAGAAAATCACACCACATAAGTCTAATTCACGAACGAAGGAGATGCAGCGTCGGCTTTACGAGGATTCGCGGTTTTACGGCGAACGCGACGTTGTAATGTCATAAAGCCAACTCGAATTATGTGACAGATTGGACAAATAGCACACGTTTCTGGTGAACATGTCAGTATACCAGATTACAGTGAAAATCGACACCGCGTGACCGATACGTTTATCTGAACTTGTCTGCATATAATCAGTAAACAGTTAAAAATGAAATTTCGTTGAAGGGACGAAAATTTTTTCTTGCCGCACAGTTTTCATGATCACAGTTTTCTATGATAAGTGAAAAGTGTATAAAGATTTCTTGATGACTACAAAAAAGAATGTAAAAAATAAGAAATTGAATTACTAATATCATTGGACGTATCATTGC
>Ga0157363_1003552_pt1 | contig 14122 bp, 8 predicted proteins | sample AttsexASBM1_FD_111477 | JGI IMG/M metagenome (GOLD analysis project Ga0157363, IMG submission 111477) | Fungus gardens microbial communities from leaf cutter ant in Ribeirão Preto, State of São Paulo, Brazil - Atta sexdens ASBM1 | ecosystem: Host-associated > Fungi > Mycelium > Unclassified ...
AACCCGGAAATAGTCACCTGACTTTTTTATAAATGAATCACTTAAAGTATTTTTACACTCCAATTAAAATCACTCTTAATTATACATATTGTATATTATTATTGATCATTTTTCGATTTTTTAGTATTTAAAAATTATGAATATAAATTTAATTACAATTTTCTGAAAAGGAGTAAGTAGAAAACAAATATTATACGGAATAAATGCATTAAGTAACTTATTATGACGATTAAAAAAACAAAGATTTTAATTAATATAATGTTTTTTTGTTGTGGATTTTCAATAAAATTATATATTTTAAGGATTTGTAAAGGATATAGTAATTATTATAAAAAAGAAGGAAAAGTTAAACGCGCGCGATATACAAAATAATTCACATTTTGTTACTTGAATGTAAAAACACTCCAGGTATCTGGACTGACTATTCTAAGTGACTATTATAATCGTTTACCGTTCAATAATAATGTATTTTTTCTCTGTTACGAGACACTAGTTATTAAATTTCATCGCCAATGGAATGGCTAAGCGATCCCATATCTCGAGGATGTATTGCGATTGCCGGAAGGTGTAAGAAGTAACGCGTAAATCACATCTTACAAATCGGTCTTGTATATGGGTATTATTAAGTGGAAGTAACGGCTGGATGTCGTCTATACGATACGTACGCAGGTGTGTCGACGAGCGCGTGCACACACTTATTCGCGTAACATCGTGATACGTCGCAACAGTACATATTGTATGTACTGCAAGCCGGTATTATGGGCTTGTGTGCTTCCTGTGGTACCCGACGTCCCGCGTGAATACGTGAAAGTCTAATGCTGCATACTGGCGAGGCATTGTGTGCGCAGATGCATACACAGTGTCGGAGAGAAACGCAGGTAACTCGGTACACTTGTGCCGGCGAAGATGCACAGTCGCTACTGTCACGCGGCTTTCCTTTACAACGACGAGTAAAGCACTTCAGAAATGTGTTTATGGTGACAAATGCGTAACGATATTTTGCAACGGGATACGGCTTACAGAAAAGCGTTAGTTCCCGACTCGGTTGAAAATACATCATGTGGAATCGCGTGGGCAAAGTACCGTGGAATAGAGTTAAAATTGCCGCGTAATTGTACTGTTGTCGAAACATGAATTATATAGAAAACTTGGAAGAATTGGTTCTTCTTCTTTTTTTATTGAAAGGACTATTAATGTCTGACTTTTGTATACTTGTCGATGAGGATTTTTCATGCACATCCAAGTGCGCCTTCGCTTTTCCTTGGATTAAGCGATACGCTGAACTTTAATGCAGATTGACGTACTATCTCGCGCGTGCACTTTACGAAGCTGTGTTTCGGTGATTTTATTTTTCGCCCGGATTGCATTCAAGATTTGCAAACTTTTACACAATATGTAAATTTATGCATATTATTTGTCTAGAGTGCAGCCACTTTGCATTTTGTTTGTCTGTCAAAATCTGATGTATGCCGTATCTTTCTCTTTCCGGCTGATGGTATTACACAGATATCTCCTAGCGTCTTTTCGTTGTGAAAGATAGACATTTTCGCTTCTTTTCATCTCTCAATTCGGTGAGCGATTCTCTATCAATTTCTCAATTCAAGATGGGAAATACGAAGAAATCGATAAAAGAGAATGCAATTTGTAATGCAATTTTTATAGACAGATAATTATTTTATTTATTTGTAATTATGATTACAAATGCAATTGTTTGAGTCCGAAACGGTAATAAGCATAATAAATATTAATTGTAAAAATTAATGATTTGCTATGAAAATAAATTGCAAAATAAATTTCGTTGCGCAAACACATTTGTCCACCATTCGTTAATTCATTCGCGGGTTAAACATTTAATCCTCGATATTTATGAGATTTCATTTCGAATGATAATGAGAGACATTATCGGTACTTTTATTTTGCCATGACGTGAAATGTATAATAATCTTTAGGGAACGGAGGAAGTATCGACTTTTACATACGATCAGCAATTCCCACTATCTCTTCGGTGCTCATCTCTGAATTTATCCTATCGAGATCCTGCGCGAGATAGTGACAACGCCCCCGACGGCTTCTCATCTCAACGGAATGCCTGCTATCGATTATATCACGCACATTATATCGTGTATATAAAACCGCAAAGCCGCGGGAGGAGAACCGGAGTGGGTGGGGGTGGATGAGGGTGCTTTGATTCCCGCGGTGCCACGGGAGACTTCGTGACGAGGAGCTATTCCTGGAGTATTTTAGGGTTACAAGTTCGTTAGATTGCAGAGATAAACCTCCGCGGGCTTATTTATGGATCGAATTCGCGAGATTTCCGGGAAAAGCTCGTTTTCCTCCTCCACCCTCTCCCCCGCCCGCCGTCGCACGCTACGTCCCCCTCGTGTTCGTAGTCACGGTGTGCCGCCCCGTCCATTATGATACGACTGTTCGATCGAGCGCGGGGACGTGATATCACTGACTAACGAATCCAGACTTCAGAAATCGGATTTAGAAGCTGCCCGTGGGTCGTATTAAGTATATAAATCACGAACGCGTCTTCGGATTTCTGACCGCGACGAGTAACCGCGTTAGCAAAAATCGCGTTCTGATCTCAGAAAAATATATTACATATATTAAACACTTGATATCTAACGTAAATTTATTTAAATAAATACATATTCTTTAAATTCTTTGGAGTGCAATTTTACTCTAAAGAGTTTTGAAAAGAGTGGCTCAGTTTTCAATCTTTAGAATCTAATTTTTTATTATCTGGTTAACTTGTGATTAAGCTTAATCTGATGTTTCTTTCAACAATAAACTGACTTCACTCATTATAGATGAAGCTCATTGGATAAAATATTAGATTAAGCCTAATCACAAGTCAATCAGAAAATGAAAAATCGAATCTAGGAATGAGAGTTCTGTGAGAATGACAATTTACTCTAAAAGTTTTAAAGAGTACAGATATATTCCAATATCTTTGACCGTTAAGTGCTTCTCTTATTTATTTTAGTTATGATAAGTTCACATAGCGATCCTGTACCTAATCGTAATATTATATGTACCTATTAAATGTACCACTCGTGGATAGCTAAAAACACTTTTAATATTTATTCGCGCGAGTCAGTTTATATCTATTTACATATATTTTATCCGCCGCTCAGTGATAAACATGCGCTCGTCTGCGATACGTTGATGTTAAATCGGTTGCGCGATGTACGCAAGTAATATCTACTCTTGCGGAAACGACGCTGCCGCAGATCGTGGGACCGAATTTCGTAATCGGATCGCGCCGACGATTGACAAGACGTTTGATGACACGGCCGAGGTGCATCCAAGACGTTGCTGCATGTAGCAGTGCAGTTCTCTCGCGGTATGGCAACCGACTCGAGAGAACTCGTCTCACCGGTTATGACACGAGACTCTTGCCGGGTGTATCGTATCAAGCAGCAAACCAATCAAGTTGCCACAATGGGGCTGACGTCGCAGGCAACGGCGGCGGTGGCTGCTTCCGATACCGACGTGGAATTTTCCTCGAGGTTGCTCCAGACGATCCTCGTCTGTTCGCTGGCGAAACATACGGGGGTAGTGATGTTGGGCACGTTTCTCCGTGCCACGTTGGAAGCTTGCGGCAGATTTTCACTAACAATAACCGTCACCCTCTCGCTGGTAGCGACAATGAAGAGGCGAGGTGCTACCGTGGCTAGAACTCGACGAGGGTTGAAGCAAATGGAGGCATCGATTCGCCGTTTGTCTCGCTCTCGTCAAGCGACATCACTCTCTCTCACTTTGTTTTCCGTCTTACGTTTTGCTATTTACTCGGAATTTGTGTCGCGACTAAGGGTAGTAGCCGCTCTTCTTCGATGGACGACGTACAACGCGGCACAAAGGTGTTATGGGTTTCTGGTACCTGACGGTTCTAATCCTTCGACGGTTACTGAAGGATATCGACATCACCTTAGGCGGAATATTCTGTTTCAGCTAATTAAAATTCTTCCGTTTTATCTGTTATTGGAGATATAGAATTTAAATGTGAAATTTCATCGAATAGAACAATTTTATGAATTTTATGAAATCTTCGCTAAAAGTAGATAGATAAATAAGTAGATAAATCGTTATTTATTGAGCGCTCTGAGATGACATCCCTTTAAGCGATAATAAACGTTAGAATTATAATTATAATAAAAAAAAGTCGGTAAGTATTAATAGAGAATTCATTGTCAGGTATAGAGATATACAAGATACAAAAATAAAAAGAAAATTGAACAAAAATAACAAAATAATATACAAATTAAACAGAACTAAACAAAAATTAAATTCAATAGAAAATAGAGAAAGAAAAAGAAGATAATTGAGTACTTACTCTCTGAATCTGAATTAAATTATTGATATCAGTCCCAAGTATATCAATGAATGATCAGTGAATACTTGCAGTGATATTTAGCTAAAAAAAATCAATGAAACGTGGAATTCCTAACCTATAACTAATCTTGTTGTAATGTATACATTCAATGTACAATTTATCAAAAGATGTACAATTTATCAAAAGATAATGAACATGAAAATGTCGATATTTTAATTATATAACGCTTCCTTTCTTTTTTCCTTGAATTTCTGTTGATTATTAAGTGACATACTTTGAGACTGATATCCACTGATTCAGATTTAGAAAGTAGTTAATGTAAAACTATGAAATAATTTTTAAATGGAACAATTTTAATATCGAACTCACAGCGGTAGTTTTTGGCGTTATTGAACGCACATGAGAGTTATTAACAGAATCGAAATGATTGTCTGCACGGAACATTTGAGAGTGGATTCGTTTTTAAGTAGGCATGCAGCGCGACCAGCGCGGATCGGACAGAAAAGTTAAGGGACTCTCGTTATCCGCTTGGTCGTTACTAAGATAATATCGTCGTTGTAGACGGTGGGTGCATAGTGCGCCCGCGACATTCGCCAAGCAAGCCCGCATGCAACGCCGGGTACGTGGTTACACAATGGTGACCTAGCTGTAAACCCGCTAACGAGGACGTACTTCGACACCTGGTAGTAGTTTACTTTGTCAGTATACTCTTGGACTGTATAAGCGAGGAATAACGAGGGATAACTATTATTAGATGTAGTTACTCCCGACTATCGCGTTGACGGTAACGCCTCGCGCCCGGCTTATACAGGGCGAATAACGCGAGTTTGAGTTACAGCAGAGCGATTGTGCTTCCGAACTGATATCCGTTGTATAGGATATTTACTTGCTGCTACATTTCGTATATAACGATACGTATCGTTCCCGAAAACTGAAATAATATTTGCTCCGTCAGAATTCAGTCGGTACTGCCCTTTCTTTTTTTAAGCACCTTGACAATTACATTGAATGTTAGAATCTGTCAAAATAATGTGAGATTAATTCTTATTAAAACTATAATAAGATATATATGACATAAAAAGTATATTTTTAAATTTTAAAATATTCTATTTGAAGAACAGAATGCAAGTGAATTAATGAATCTCCGCGTTATGTAATCAATAAAGGAAGATTTAATGTTTTTTCACTTATAATCTACAATATATATATGTAGAATCTCATAATCAGATTATACCACAACTAAAATTTTTGCTTCGAATCCAAATGACCCATTACTGTAGTCAAAAGGTTAAGGAAAAAGTAAGACTTTGTAATCTTTATAGAGACTTTGTAATCTTTATTATTATAGAGACTCTTATTATAGAGACTTTGCATGTCTCTATAATTCATTAAGAGTCATTAATATAGAATCAGAACTTTTTTTAACGTGGATGAATCACGATCATGTTTTTCATTTGCACATTTGAATCTCCGTTTATTGGAGTACCTAAATATCTCGTTTGTTTGAATAACTCGATGCAAGTGAGGGATGCGTCCGTGAGTTAAACGCGGCGTGCATAAGTATTCACGTCGATAAAGCGCAGCGGCTCGCATGCGCTGCATGTTTTGAGAGGGTTGTCGCCACAATCGTGGTTAATTACTACCATATTCATGTACACGATACACGTTTCTTAGTCACGAGTGGTAGGCTGCACGGGGTGCCTGCTAATCCGACACGCAGATGCGGCCGTGATTCGTTAGTTGTTCCGAACACGTACATTGAATTAACACTGAGCTTAATTAAATCGCCGACATAAACAATCATCGCTGCATTTTGAGTGCAACGCCGTACGCGGCCTCGCTATCCGTGCTTCTAGAAATAGCGAAAAAATTCCCCACGTTTTCCCTTCGCGCGCGAAGGGAATACTCTACCGGTGATGTCGGATAGCGTCGAAAAACGTCTTTCCTTTTTTAAACGAATTCGATAGTTGAATTTTTACAGCGATTATTAGTAGCTTTGTCGTTGAATTTCAATTTATACCATATTTTGTGAAATCGCTATAAATTAGTATTTTATTGAAACAGATTTATTAATATTATGTGAAAGATGCCTATTTAGAAAATTTATTTATCTATTTTAATTTTTATCTACTTAATTTTTATTAGTCGATTTTTATTTTAAGACCGTCTTAAGTAATATCTTAAAATGTTAATATTCTATGGTTTATGACATTTTAAGATTGTACTTAAGGTCTTAAAAATATAAGAATTATCTATGAATACTCTAAAAATATCTTGATGATACTCTAAAAAAATATTGAAGAGAATTCTACAACGTGAGGTTGCTCCGAGAGCATATAACAAGAATATATATGACTTTTGAGACGTAAGATCGACACAAGGGAAAGAAAAAGAAAGAAAGGGAGAGGAAGAAAGAGAAAGATGAAGAGTTTCTCCTATAGTTTTTTCATAACAGGGACTCTGATATTTCTAATACATTCGAACTTCCGGTATCGCGAACATAATAATAATATTTGATCGTGAAATATAATATCGGTAATAAAGAGAAAGTGAATCGACGATAGTTCGCTTTCAGCTGGTCATAAATCCAGCTAGCTGGGTGAACTCCCTCGGAATGCTTTTCTCGTAACAAAGAGAAGGCGTGTCATCGACGCGACGTATCGCAATTTGATACATGGTTTGGCGGAAAGCCGTAATCGTAAAGAGCAATATCGCGTCAATTAACGACTCGGAGGATGCAACTTCGCGTTGCAACCTGCACGCGTACCACAATTGGCCGCCATCGCCTAAGTACAATATCGTTAAGTACTTCGTGTCTCGTCTTAATTGACACTTTAATTGGTTCTCAAGACGTAATTGCTATCGGACGTAATTGATGTTTACGCTTGTAAACATCAGTCGGACGGCGACTAGCTCGTCGATTTCTGTCGGAACTTAAGATCTTGTTCCAATTAATTAATTTCAATTAATTTGATAGACCCGCCGCCGTCGATGGGAGTCTCTATGGAGGGTCTCCGTGCAAGAAACCCGTATCTCTAACATGAAAAATCTGACGCGTCATTGCTTCTCGTAAGTTTTTCTTCACTTACCGTCCCGCGAGCCGTCCATTACTGTCATTTGTCATGTCTGAAAAGGTTATACCTATAATGTGTTTCGAGATAAGAGCAGCGACCTATTTTCCTTCACATGTGTTTCATAAAATATAGTTCTATACGTAGAGCTTTGCATTTACTTTTTGAATATAATCTAAGGTGCAAAATGTGCCCCAGGTGCGCTGTGTGGTGCATATGCACTTATTCGAGGTACGCTATCAGTAATACTGCGCAATCTCCATGGTGCAATATATTTCTTGCGACAGTTTTCGCGATTGTTCCTGAATCGCTTGTATGTTTGCCTTTTGATTGTTAACGCATAAAATCTCGGGAATAATAGGCTTTTTTCTAATTTTTGCGACGTAACCAAGAAAGGATATTAATGATTAACTACGATGTAAATAAACGCGTAAAATATATATATCTCGATTAAAACTTTTTATTTATTATGTAATCTGAGATATTATTGACTGACTATGTTTATGGCCATTATACTTCTACAACCTACGAAATAAAAGTGTTCATTCAATATTATCAGCGGTTTTCAGATATCAGTGATTTCTTTCTGTTGATCGCTTGTGTAGTATCTTATATTGAATTTAATTTTCGACAATATGACTTTCGGTACGATGAGAAACACGTATGACATACAATTTGTTCATCACGTACAACGGTACGAAATACGACGGTCGAGTTACACAATCGATACTGTATCTATGACATAACAATTTTAGAATCGGCACTATTGCTGACTACCAAAACAATGACAAGAGTTATTTTCTGTCTGACAGGTGTCGGTAAAATGTCGATCGCGTTTTGTTTCTCTTTCTCTTCCACTTTATTCTCTTTTCTCTCTTTTTTTTTAATATCGTTCGCTACGAGAGCGCAGGCAATTGGACGGACACAGTATGTAACATGGCAGATCGTGAACCGAATATGTCTGCAGGGATGGGCGATGCCGGCGTTATCCCGCATACCAAAATTTTTTAGATGTAATGGAGGAACTATGTGTCGTAAAAAAATCGTCGGTGCCTATCTTTTCGCAAAACGGGCCGAAATAAAATGTGAAATGATGACATATGTCATTAAAGACTAACGTTTTTGTAACAAAAATGGAAGACAGATAATAAATAATTTGCTTTTATTCGAAATTTTATTATCCGAGAAGCTGAAGAAATGCATTTATCAGTTTAATGCCTAATCGGTATCTGCTCCGAAATTTTTTAAATTTATTTACAAGTCTAATAGTTTAGATTCATGTATCTTTGTTTAAAGTAATCGAACAATTTTTTTTTATTTTGAAGATTACAATCTGAAAAATAATTATGTAATTTTTTTTTAAATTATGTAAAAATGCGAAAAAACCTTTGTTATAACAATTTTTCAAAACGTATAATTGAAGATTTAAGTATAAGTAAAATATGAGTTCCCGCGAGTGATGCGTGAATAATTATAAGGCGTATTAATATTTATATTTATAAGGCAATAAGAAATAATTCACAAACAATTAGAATGTAACCCGTAGAATGTGACCCGTAAAGTTTTGCAACCATTTCGACTTTGAAGTTAAGTCTTTCTCAGTTGAAACTCAACAAACTAAATGTACAAATTAAATGTAGAGTGCGATCCATTTAACGCTGCACAAAAACTTCGTTGATCAATCAGAAGAATTTTACGAATGAGTCATCCAAGAATGCTTCAAAGCATTTGCAGTGTGAAATGGATCGCACTCTACTTTAAATGTAGTTGAAAAAAATCCAGGTTCACTGAACGAATAACGATTAGATTAAATGCGGAACGTCGATGTTCCATCTAACTTGTGAGGTTTTTTTCCGCCAAACCGTCGCATATCAGCGGACACGTAAAAGACTTGGACATCGTAAATGCTCCCGCGATATAGAAAATTTTATCTGCGGCAGGTATCAATTATCGCGCTTCTCCTTGACGCAGTGCGCGGCCGACACGTTAAGCTGGTCGTTTAGCTTGTTCGCGGTTTAACGGCTTCCGCGACTGATTTCGCCCTCTTAGCCCCGTGATACGAACGGAAACTCGTAAAACCGGTCATATCGGCCATCGTAAAAGCCACGGTCGAACATCGGACCAGTCCGGAAGAGGGCAATTACAGTCGCCGGTGGTCGTGCAAACGAGAGTAAAGGGTGGTCCCTATTTTTGTTCTTTGTCTTGCCCACGCGTTCGACGGAGAACGATGGACAAGCTGGTCGAGGTTGAAAAGGGCCAATTGGCTCGTCCTCACTGTATCGAATAAATCGGGCTTTTCGCCACGACCCTGTCGCGGTTTTTATTCTTCGCTATGTAACCGTCATCCTTATATTCCCCGTCGACACGCACGACGCGTGTCGATAGATTTTTACGGAACATTTCATTCATCGTTTTTCTCTCCTTTTTTTCCTTCCCCTTTTTCTACGGCAGGAAGTGTCGCGTTGGCAATTATAACTCCCAGACTCCGTCTTGAGTCTCTATTTTCAAGACGAAGCTCGCGTTACCATCATCCAGCGAATTTCTCTCCTCTTTCCTCAGTATATAATACTTAGGTTACATTTGGTATTTTATTTCTTTTTCGCTGTCACTCCCGCGTAAAATAGAAAACGACGCGTAAGAGTCGAGATGAAACGAGAAGAAAAATAAAATTTAGCTGCGAATGGAGGAATGTTCCTCCGCAAGAGCGTGTCCCTCAAAACGGAAAAATTAATTACTTTCGTGACTAGCTCTGCCACATTTGTACGTACATTTATTATACAAATTATTTCGCAAAAATTACGACAGAAACTATATATCGTAACTAAAATGTAATTTCAAGTTTCTCTTCTTATTAAATTTTGCTAATTCTAAACTAAGAGGTACTTTATTATGTCTCTTTGATCAAATATTTCAACGAAAGGAATTAAATATATATATATACATATATAATATTTGTTTTGTTTTATTTACATGAAATTTCGGTATAATGTGATGTCATTATTATTGAAAATTCTAAGTTCATTGACAAAAAGCGCTCTTTCCTTTATATAATTTTATTGATAAATGGTATTCTAGTATATAAATTTATATACATTTGTATTTTAAGCGTATTTCTAAATCTATTTAATACATATATTTATAAGCGTAATTTAATATATAATATATAGGATTTAAAATGTTCGCATTTTCTAGTAAAACGTTCTGACATTTTTTGCACAGAAAATGATGACGGGGGTTGGTACTCAAAGGGTTGAAGTACACTTCTATTCTCGCTCATATTTCTCTCTCTCTCTCTCTCTCTCTCTCTCTCTCTCTCTCTGTAATTAAATATTACACATTCTCGCGCATCATTTAAATTCAATCGTATGTGAAAGATAAAGAGGAGCTTACAATTAAAATGAACGCAGTACATTTTTATTGGGACGTGCAAATCTCCCCAAATGCTGGTTGAATTTCTAGCTGAATCCATCAAGCGTGGATAACTGCTTGTGCATCTGATATTTCAAGCACTTTGTTAATCGAAATGTTTGATCTCTTGCTCCCTCGGGAGGGCAGAGTACTTGTTTTTTGTGTTACACGATCGTTTTCCCATAGTGCTCTTGACGTGAACCTGCTGTTTTTTGCGCGTGTGAAACATACACTCCTGTGTGTGACGAATTCAATATGCCATCCATTTTGTCAGACTGTTAAACTCCGCGGATACCCCTGGTTTACAACGACGTATCGGATAACCTCTGCCTGTTTTCAGCGTCTTCGTGCTTGACGTTGCCGTAGGCGTTTCATTAACGAAGTTCTCTCCCGTCTCTGTCTTCGAATGTGGATGCTTGCTAATTAAGAATACAGCTTGACTGAAAGAAGCAACGTCATACGGTTCAATAACGCAATGGTGCGTCGTTCGAGTTGAATTTATTTCATTTACAATACATTCACGAAATACAAGTTTTTCAAGACATTATGATATGTCGCATCTTTAGTAAGGATCATTAATTTCAAATTTAATGTGTCATAAAGATTGCTTTGTGACCAGACGGATATTTGTCAGGACTTTATGACAAGGCTTTATTTTTTTAATCGCATTAGCATAGCGCAAGTTATTGCCATTTTATTACTTCATAATATTTGATAGAAATAAAATCTCTAAAAATATGAAATAATACAGTAACGATAATTAATAATATATTTATTAATAATATATTAATTAATAATATATTTTTTTCCAATTTATCGCGTCTCATCCATGGAAAAATTTATTAAAAGTATCTAAAAATTTAGTTGGATGCAAATAAATAATTTTATTTAGACTATCAAAATAATCAAGTGGAATATTTAAATGTATGATTATTAAAATGTAAAAATAAAAAAGAAGAAAGATTAATTAAGAGCAATAAAAGGAAATTAAATTAGTTTATTAAAATTTAAATGTACAAATATGAACTTTAATAAACTAGCTTAATTTGACATCCTTTTATTATTCTTAATTAATCTTTCTTCTTTTTTATTTTTGCTTAATGAATTAGAGTTAGAGAACTGAGTTCAGAATGTGAAAACTTTTTGCAGAATTGTTATCAACGTTTAAACGTTTCACATAATTATTTTAAACAAAATTATATTTAAATCTTAGACATTTTAACAAAATTATTTCTTTCATGTATATGATAAATTAAAGAAAAGCATACTATGTTATCCAGCAAACTAGCTTTTGTAAATCAGATTTTGGGAATATTTGAACAGGTTGACATTTATTCCTATCCGATATCGGATACGAATAAATCGATTTTCGATTTTTTTCACACGCGATATTATTCCATAGCTTACATGAGCTCGTAAAGAATCGAACGCAAACACGAACGTCAACGTGCTGCGTTTTCGTTATTTTTCCCATGTTATTTTTCCCGTTGGTTGAATCTAATGCAAACATATTTTTTTTTCCTTTTGCGCAACCGGTGCTCATCAACGAACATTGTTCTTTAATTATTGTTGATTCGAGCGCGTAGTTCTTGCTTGCGGCGATAAGTACGAAATTATGGTACCCAGGACGAAAGTTCTTGCTACTCGGACTCGCATTGAGTGCCTGCGGCCGGAATTCGATCAGCGTTGGTCACATCGTGTCATTCTACTGCGGAATTTCTCAAACTGTCCTCCATGGAATGGAGGACTGGAATCCTTGGAAGGAAAACAGTATCTTTTTATTTAGTGAATAGCTTTTAGTTATATAAGAGTCCCTTAAAAATGTTAGCTTAAATTTTAAAAATAAAATATGAAAGCAGTGAGATGATTTTAATGAGGCTATTCTGTTAAAATTTTTGTGTGTTCGTATGTGAGAGAGAAAATTATTGCACAAGAATTTTTTTTTAAAACAAGCGGACGTTTTTTTAGAATTATCTACGAGAAACGCAAGAAATTATTTCCGAAAGAGTAAGAATGAACTTGTATGAACGTCGGCGTTTAAGATTTCCTTCCAGGATTTTCTATTAGTTATAAACTAGAATCATCGCGTCGAATATATTCCGCTATTTATTCTTATTGCCGGTCTCTCAATTCACCGATCTCCCGGTTCGTCTTTCTCATAAATTCCATGACGGCCGGGAAACTGAATGTTATTTGTATGAATATTGCGTCTGCGGGGGACATCGTACAAGGGATTCTCCCATAAAAGAAATACGTCAGCACCGGAACGAAGTAGTTCGTTCCAGGAAAATGCTCTTCATCGGTGCGTAAACATAAAAATTACGGAATCAATGGAAGACGGTCTTATAAAAATTTGCTAGAATCTACAACGAAATCTTCTTCTTAAAAGCTATTGAGAAAGCACGAATTCTATGCATAAACACTTCATATTTAATTGTCTATATATTGTTATATTTCATAATGTTTAACTATAATTTGAGTTATTTTTAATCACTATTCTTACTCAATGGTTATGTCGTTAATTACTTAAGTAAAATAATGAAATTAAACAATTTAAACAATTTAATCCAAGAAAATGTATTAAATTGAACTCAAATTTAGTTCATTATTTATTAAATGCATACATTAATATAATATGTTTATTTTGAAATACAAAAGGAAATATAAAAGGATTGATTTATATATTTTATCACACATAAAAATAATATTGTTTAATTGAAGAAATTGGTTATCGTTATTCATTGATATTTGATATATGAAATGTGTACAAGAATGAGAATCATTTTATTACATGTTTTGTATAAATGTTGTATGCTAAATGACAATTAAATGACAATTAAATTAGAAGCTATTAGAGCGAATTATTAAGTGTGGTTTATGTTTTTAAAATATGAACGTTATTGTGCCAACAAAAGAGGAAGGAGAACAATATTGACTAGATATAACATGGTTTGTAATTTCTGAGACGCATGGTGATATTCACGAATATGCTGAGAATTTCCGATAGGAAAGTATTGCTCGTAAATTCTGACTGGACGTTCTACCACTTATTCTCGACTTCGCATCTTTCTCCCTTCATTCAGAATTTCGTTCAACTTTCCTCGTTTTGAGAGACTTAAGAAAGAGAACGTCAACGACCAAACTTCTCCGAACATTTATGCGTATGTGATTATTCCCTTTTGGAAATAATGTTTATCATATAATATGAAATTGCACACATACATACACACACACACACACACACACACACACACACACACACACACACACACATATATATATATATATATATATATATATA
>Ga0157363_1003553_pt1 | contig 14119 bp, 10 predicted proteins | sample AttsexASBM1_FD_111477 | JGI IMG/M metagenome (GOLD analysis project Ga0157363, IMG submission 111477) | Fungus gardens microbial communities from leaf cutter ant in Ribeirão Preto, State of São Paulo, Brazil - Atta sexdens ASBM1 | ecosystem: Host-associated > Fungi > Mycelium > Unclassified ...
CAGGGAGGAGACGGTCTGACGCCGGTCCATCGGCTCGGCCAGCGAGGCAATCAGCACCATACGCTCAATGCCGAAACCGGGATCGATGGTCTCGATCTTCTCGCACAGCAGCCGGGTCAGGCGTCTAACGTCGCGCACTGGCGTCGCCGTGGCCACGCGGACAGCTTCGGTGCGGCGGTCGACACGGTGCAATAGCAGATCAAGATGCCGCACACCCTGCCCGCGCTCGTCCAGCTTTTCACACAGCACAGGAACCAGCTTGCCGATAGAGCGGGCGATGGTCTCTGCCGCCGCGATCGGCTCGGCAAAGTTTCGCACCACCTGCACCGGGTCAACGGGCCGGATCGGGATGATGGCTTCATTCACACGACCGAAGGCCTGATCCAGTCTGCGGGCTATGTTGGGGCCGAAGCGTAGTGTCAGCGGGGCCCGCGGCATCGCAGCGAGTGGGCCAATCCGCGACACCCCTAGCGCTATCAGCCCTTCGATACTCCTAGGGGGCAGACGCAGGGCTTCAATGGGCAAGTCAGAAAGGACAGAAGCCACGTTCCCCTGCGGCACGATAGTCAGCGACGCTTGGCCATAACGTGCGAGCGCGTGAGCGGCGCCCCACGTTTCGGCTACGGCCGCTTTTGCTCTGAAGCCGGAACTGGACAGACGATGGATCATGTCCGTGAGCATGGCGCGCTCGCCACCATGAAGATGGTCGGCTCCCGTGGTGTTCAGAACCAGGCCATCTGGTGGATCGGTTGCGACGAGAGGGGAAATCCGGTGCTGGAACCACAACGCCAGCTTTTCCAGCCCCTGCCGGTCGCCATCGGGATCGGCATCCATGAAGACCAGATCCGGATAGAGCGCCTGCGCCTTGGCGACCGGTATGCCAGGACGCAGACCCAGCCTGCGGGCCGCCAGATCAACCGACAGCACAACGCGACGACGCCCCTCTCGCCCTACCAGTGCCAGAGGGAGGTCAGGCGCGGGCGCGGCGTGCCCCAGCCGCTTCCTGATCCGGTCTGTTGGCCAGAGCGGCAGGTAGAGCGAGACCACCCGCGAGACAACAACTGTAGGCGAGCCTCCCTTTGGCATCGCAGGCCTCCACTTCAAAATCAGCACATTCACCCGCACGGGCACGGATCAGTTCCAGCAACCAGCGGGGCCGACCCACTCCCGGCACCGGCAACCCAACCGAGGGCAATACGGACACCCGCCAGCGCGTGGCACTCGCCGTCGGCTGACCAAAATCAGCAGCCTCGGTTTGACGGCGCCAGCGCCGGATCGCGAGGCCAAGCGCGCCAGATGTTTCAGCCGCCAGTTGCAGGCGACGGGACGCCGTCATCGACAGACGCGCTACATCTGCGACCACGGCCCCAAGACCACCATGCCGCAGCCCCTCCTCGAAACACGCCAGAACGTCAGCCTCCGAAGCGGCCTCGACATAGATGACCCTTCGGCCAGACAATCCGGCCTGTTTAAGCGCGGGACCAAACACATCCTGACGGGTGACGATCCACAACACTTTGCCGCGTGTCCGGGCCGCGATCCCGGCGACGAACTGTCCGGCTGCCGCACTATGCAGCGCATCATTGCCGCCACCAGCCACTTCATGGAGAGCCCCTAGCGCGAGCCCTCCCCCTGGCAGACGACTGTCGATCTCCCTCACACCAAACGGCAGAACAGACCGACGTCGGTTTGTATGACCTTCCAGACGACTGATGGCCGCACGCAATGTCTCCAAAGCTGGTTTCATGTTGGGAGAAGCACTCATTGCAAAGATCCATCGCCCCTTGTCTGGCAGAATTTCAGGACTATATGTTCCTGTTTTGTTCTTATATGAGTGCGCAAGTCAACGCCAATTTGCATGTGACGCGCGGGCTGGTTGCCCACTCGTTGCTCAGGCAAATCCCGGGAGGTGACGTAAAGATTTGAAGGTAGAGGATTCTTTCTCCTCAATTCCTCCCCCCCTGTGAAACCCGAGGGAGAATTCACATGCGCACAGCCGACGCTCCCATGACAACATTGGCGTCCTGAGACAAAGGCTTCAGGAGCTGTATCTGAATGGATCTCTGATCTTTTAACCCGCACCAGAAGCAACATGTAATGTCCGCCAATGGGGGGAACCTGAAGGTCGGCTTTGCGACAGAATCAAATGGAAACGGACGTCACCGCTAATCCCGGTGCAGTTCAGTTAATTCTCCAGCGCGGATGAAGAGAGAGATTGCAGCTCCTCTCGCCACTTACTGGCGAGTCCCTCTGCGAGTAGAATGAAGCTCTCCAACCGTTTCAATCGACCGTTCACTTGACGACGCACTTCCTCAGTAAAGTCTGGCTTGACATCGAGATCTTCGGCTGATGAAACGAAGCGGATTACGATTTCGACCATATCGTCGTTAGATTCAGCTGCCTCCGCCAGTTTGACCCATTCTTTTGATTTGTCGGCGGCCGCACGGGCTGCTTGGCTGAGACAATATCCAATCAGGATCTTAGCTGAATAGTTGAGGCCATCCACCATTTCGAGCCAAGCATCAGCCTCGGACTCTTCCTTTTTATCGCCCATCTGTGTCCTGACAGAACGGAAGTAGCGAGGAGTATCATCATCTGGGTCAAGGCTCTTGATGGCGCGAACGACGGGTTCCAGTTCTTCAAATGGACGCTTACCTTTTGGAAGCTCGGCGCGATGACGCCATAACATGAGAATGGCATCGAAGCACTTTACCTCAGCTGATCGTTTCTCCTCGCCTGATGCGGTCTCTGCTTTAGTGATAAGGTCGGCAATATAGTGCGCTATCCAGCGCCCAAGCGTATCTACCGAGTTCTCTAATCCGAGTTCTTCTACGAGACGGCGGCCTAACGCAAGGGTGGGATCAGATCGTGTCGAATCGCTCATCCGATCCGAGCAAGTAGAGTCTGGTCCGTGTTTGGACTTCTTTCTCATCACTTTTCTCCCTACTTATGTATGACCGGTGTCGCCGTCGTCGTTCAATTTGCACTTCAATAATCAGCTTGCGGTCGAGCTTGGCCAGCATATCGGTAAGGAAGCCCAAAGAAGCTTGAAGCCGGCTACCACGTGTTGGATCGCCACTCTCATGGCGGTCGGCTTCATCGTAGTGGCCCCACACCTGCGAGGCCATGGCGATTAACTCCTTATCCCCCCTCCATATTCTACTATCCGAGTCGGTTTGAAGATGCATGAGTTCAATGATCTCACGTGTCGGTATAGGCGGTGGGAAGCTAATGCCCCCGGCCCAACGATCCTGGCCGTCCAGCCCTCGATCGGGGCTACAATCAATAATCCAGCCCTTAAGAAAAAAGCCTAGTTGATTGATCTCTTTGTCATTGCCGGCCTCAGGAATCACGTAGTCATGAACGTTATTGGTCGTACTGAGGGCCCGAAGCAACGCGAGGGAATTATCGGGGGATACTAGAGCACTGCTTATATGGACGGACTGCTGACGCTTGGAACTCGCTTCTGTCCAATTACCCCAGATGTTCAGCAGTTTCCCTGAGTGCAGTGCCTCGTCGAAGTCGTCCATTGTGATTGTGAGTCGCTGCTCATCGTCTCTCTCTCGGTTCTGCCAACCCGACCGTTCTCGCGGCGTTGGATCGCGTCGGTCCCAAAGCCATCTTCCGTCCCTTCGTGAAAGGTCGTGACCGTTGAGCCATCCGGCGAGCTCATCCTCTTCTGCACCATAATCGGAATTGCGATGCGTAGGCGTGCTTTGTAGGAGTTTGCCAGCCACGATCATCATCGCGTGGTAACTTTGATAGAAGTGGAGCGTATCGGCGCGCGGATACGAACCGTGGGAATGATGAGTGTGCTCCTTTTGATAGAGACTTCGTCGACCTCGCTCGTCTTCGTCCCACTGGCCCGTGGCGGTAGAGCTGAAGTCGGCTCGGATTACCTTCAATGCCTCCGTTTCAATCTCGTCCTGCGATAGGGCAAAAACTCGGCCGAGAGGCGCATACCAGTAAGGACCTAGGTCGACCCCGAAGAAGAAACGGTCATCGTGGTTGCTAGCTGATTTCATCTTCGGCTTCCGGAGAACGCGGTCGCAAGACTTGGACTCCACAATGGGAAGAAGGGATACATTGAGCCTGCTGAGCCGTTCCTTCAAATTGTCCGCGTTAGCCAACGCCCCGTTATCGACGAGCGCTAGTCCCGCGCGTGCTGCGAATTGTCGTATCAAGATGTGAGGCTGATCATTTATCGCCCAATTACAAATTTGTTCCGTCCATGGTGTGAGAACTGCAGGATATTCGACCGCTGCACGCGCGATGCCGATTAGGAACCATTGCAGTGCATGAAGCTGATAGAATGTTAGCTTAGCATCGACAAAAGGGCCGCCTTTCCTCTCGGCTGCAAATCGAATGAGATGGGCGAGCATGTCTTGCCGCTCCAAAGCGACCACGCCCAGAACGACGTGTGCACCTTCCCACCGCATGGCGCCTTCCGGTGCTCCCATAGAAGCCCAAATGTAACCTGCTAATGACGCCCTGACATCTGTGGGCGGCAAGAGATTTGTGGACCACGGGCCATCCCCATCCTTGTCTTCCAGGGAGAGGTTGAAGAGATCGAGACCAAATTGAAGGGCTATGAGTGCCTCGTCCTCGGTGAGCTTAGTGACGAGCAGACCGACTAGGGAAAAGAGTTGGCTGGAATCCGCAAGATCGGGCGCGTCGCCGACCGCCTCCAGCACCACATCGACAATAGCAGCTTCGCCTATTCCCGCCAGATTGCAAGCCAGCTTCATAGGCAGCACGTTGTAATGTCGATTATTAGTGATGCTCATACAATAGCGGCGGCAGAAAACCTTGAGCGTTGTCTCTAACGCGCGCCTGATCGCGAGCCGATTTTTCCAAGAATCGGGCACTTGCTCCAAGAAGGTCCTAAGATGGAAGAGGCCAAACTCAGGTACGTTGCTGATTGCTTCAATAAAGGCTGGTTCAGATCCAACCGGCAAACGCCGAGCACCTTCGCTAAAAAATTGATCGTGATCGAAAGGAAAATCAGAGCCTCTAAATACTGCATAGGCTTGGGTCAGACCATCGGCGGTTGTCAGGTCACAAGCGGTGAATACGTTGTCCCAGAGCGGCGCAGATTCAGGCAACGTTTTTGCCGAGCTGTCGATCTTCTGACGCTCTGTAATTGTTCTCGCTTTGCTCTTCTCATCGAACGAGATCGCCTCATCGAGGTCAGCCATCGCAATGCCGTGTTGCGACACGACCTCTCTAAAACCGGATAAATTTCCGCCTTCAAAGCGCATGTAGCGATAGAGGTGGGCGGCCACCACCTCCTTCTCTTGGCAGGTTGCACACCTTGCTAGTACGCTGTCGAGCAGTTGATCGTATGACCATTGCGCTCGAAAGCCGATCAAAGGTAGCGCATCACGCGCATCTATGATGCCGCGCTTGATTAAGCGGTCAATTGCAATTGGAAGTGTCCGTCCGGACCAGCCAAAGCCACGATCCCGCCATCGGCTTAGGATAGCCAATGCTGATGACGGGCAAAGGTCGCAGAGAGCCTCGACGGTGGCGTGCCAATCAAAGTGCTTGTCGCGTATTACATAGTCGTAGGTCAGCTCGGCGCAGCGTGCGAAGTGATAAGCCATTTCCGGTGATGGACGATCAAGGCGAGAGGCACGGCCGGCCAAATCCAGAATGGCATCCCAACGCGATAAATTTTCATCGCCGATCCTACTCGCCACCTTGACGGCTTCGTTAAAGTACTCTTTCGCATCTAGCCTACTGACAGCAAGAATCGCACGACAAGCATCGATGTAACTGTCCGATTTGTTCTCTGCATCCGTCCGCTCGTCCTTGGTGAGATTGAACGCCTCAAGCGCAAATTCGAGTGCCGCTGTTTTCGTCGCCTCTTTTTGGCCGCACAGACGGGCGAGCGCCGTCAAAGTGGGGGTAAAGAGAGGCCTATTCAAACCGCTCTTCCACTGCGCAAAATCGGCTAAATTCGGCGCGTCGAGCTTATGCAGAATGTCAAGCCAAAGCAGCGCAATTTCGTCCGAGGTATTGGAGTCATCTCGATAGTATATCCGGGCTGAGTTGTCGGATGCCTGGCGCGTTCTTTTGAGTTCGTCAGGCAGCGAGTCTTTCGTGACTAGTCCAAGAAGAGTTGCTGCCCATAGCTGATGCCATGGAAGAAGCGCGCCAATGACATACTGGAACTCTCGAACCTCCTGCGAGCTAGAATACTTGTTCGCCTCTTCGATTTCAGCTTTAAGAGCGGCATGGGCTAGGTCACCGATTTCTAGGATTTGCCCTTGCAGGGCCGCACGCAGGCAATAGGCGCGCAGCACCGGAAAGCGTGATTTCGTGAAGCGCGATGACAGTCCCCGTGGCGGTTCGCTTGGCAGGTATCGCGAGAGCACCTCCGCTGCTTCGTCAGGAGTACATCCCCCGTGCTGCAATGACGCCTCGATGAGAGCGCTGACAGCGATAAGCGCAGCGTCTTGGTCGTCCCAAGCATGGCCATCTCTCAGCTTCACGCGCTTGTTCGCGACAAGTCGAAGGGCACGGTTCGTCACTTCAGCACGAAGCGTCTGCTGAACCTCACGAAGCTCAACATTGACGGCGAGCACAAGACCAAGATTGTTGCCGGCTGCGCACGCAAACTTTTCTACGTCTTGAAATCGACCGTGATCAATGAGCCGCCTCGCTACTATACGGCCGACCCGGAACGAAACCTCGCGAGGCCTCCAGCCTCTAAGGCTACGCGCACCTTCGGCAGGACCGTGGATGTTGATTTGCGCAAGTGTCAGCTCGACGATATCTTTGTCTAGAATTTCTTCGTTCTTGCGCTCTTCCTGTGGCAACCGGCTCCAGTGCTGTAGCCAATCATAGGCGATGCGCAAGCGGCTTCGTGCGTCACCAATGAGTTCTGAGCGACCCGACAGCAAAGCGGCCTCATAGGCGTGATGGGAACCAAGCCAGCCAGATCCAAAGACGCGTCGGGATACGATCTGCTGAACGAGATCAGTCTCGAGAAACGTTGCCGCGAGATCTGTGTTGGCCTGGAGGATTTTTCGTTGCCGATCGTCGCCCGCCGTCTCCCCACCTGCCTTGAGCGCGAGCTTGGCGGATTCAAGATAGCGCTTGGACCGAAGCGCTGCTTTCAGTGCAAATTGCAAACGTTGTAGTTCGATGTCACGCCTTTCCAGCGGGTTTGTTTCGGGAAGCCCCGCCGATGCCAGTGCCAAATCTACGAGTTCTGAAAGCTTTCCTGCCTCCAGCATCAGCGGAGGCAGGACTGACGCCACATAGGCGCTCGTAGCGGCAAGAGGCATTAGGCTCGCGATAAAATCGGCTATCGCTCCAGCGGAAGGTTTGAATTTTTTTCGAAACCACGTTTCAGCGGGTTCGTCGAAGAACTGAATAGTGTCGCCGGTGACAAGAAGGGAACGTCCAAGGTCGATTGCGAAGCTCCTGATCGCGTCCTCTTCAACGCCGGACATCTTTGCCAAGATTTGGATTGGAATGAGCGGTCGTAGCGCCGCCAGCCCTGCACATATCTTACCAACCTGTTCTTTTTCAACAGGACCGATGTTGTCTCTCAGCTTTACAATGGCGCTTTCCAGCAAGCTTCCAATCGTGTCCTCAACAGTCATTGGGTCTGGGCCAAGTAGCCGCAACGTCTTGGGTAGTGTATTGTTGTTCGAGAGTGCGAGGGCCTGAACGCGTGGGTTCTGAGAACTGAGGCGATGAAATTCGTTGATGTCGTGTTCGCCCGCGTCCGCAAATCGTTGCCGAAGAAAGGTGGCTGTCTCCTCACGGCTAAATGGACTGAGTTCGAGCCGTATCGCCTCGACAGGAGGATCAAGATAGGCTTGGCGATGGGTGCGACAGAGGAAGACCAGACGAACATTATCTGGCATCTTTTCTCGAATCAGGTCACGGACGAACGACCTGGTCTCTCCGATCTCCTCTGCCGCCATCTGCGCGTTGTCAGCCGCATCCACCACGATACTCAGGAGCGCACTTGGAGTGGCAAGGCGCACCAATTTTGCTGCCTGATTGATACGATGTACGAACGCACGCATGTAGTCCGATGGAGCAGCACGCGAAGTCGGAATTAGCGGATGACAAAAGCCCCTACTTGCAAACTCGTTCGCTATCTGCACCAGAGCGTCTCTGTGCCGATGGCGATAATTGGACTGGTTCCGGTGAAGGCCATTCCCGTAGCAGTCATACAGGACAGACTGCGACCCTTCGGGGAGTTCGGCGGCAATGCGCGTAGCGAACACTGTTTTGCCGACGCCACCAGAAGCGTGGATGATAATGGGTGCCTTTGCCTCGCTGATCGCGCCCATAAGACGGAAATCCTGGGCACGAGGCACTGCCTCCTCAAAATCGTTAATTAGGCAAGGAGCTGGGAAGAGCAAGGACTCATCGGTATTAAGGGCCCGCTCAACATCCTTCTTCGTAATCCTCGGATTTTGTTCTCCCTCGGATAGGGCTCGGCGTTTTACCAACTCATTCAGCTGCAAGGGCCCGTCAACGTCGGCGTCAGCAAGATAACCACGCACCTCCTCCGAAAGGATGTTACGTTGCTCCCAATAATCATCTTGCCCCCCCTCGAAATGCAGCAGCTTGCAAAAGGCTACGAGCTCGTTTCCCTTTAGGCTGGTGAACCTTTCAAGCTTTTTCAATTCACTTGGATGCCGCGGCGATGCTCCGGCAGCGACATCGGCCACAGTATCGACAAAGTTCCTGCCGATAGGGCGGTTGGTTACGAACCAAAACTCCAACTTCGACGCGAGTGATTCGGCTTCGGAAGTTTTCAGGAACTCCTGATAACGCTTAGCAAAACCTCTAATGGTCTTTTCCAAGCCGCTTGCAGTCCAATGGTCGGTTGCGTGCAGTGTCGAGTGTTTAAGCTGCATGTAGCGGACTAGGCGTGCGCTCTCCAGTTCCTCACTTCCAAAGTATTCGGCGACATCGATAACCTCCTCGCCGGCAGTTGCAGGAGGATCATTGTTGCGTTCTTTCGTAGACGGACCTTCGATACTGATGGCGATCAGGTCGGAATGTGCTGAGAGAAGCCGCAAGCAACGCCGGGCTGCCCAAAGATAATGAAACTGATCACCATCGCGGCTAGCGCGGACCAACTTAGTTTTTGACATCGGACCCGCTAATCAATCGAATGCATGTTGCTGAACCATGCCAAATTGATAATGGGAATGACAAGACTCAAACCGAATTAGATTGGAAACTGCAACATTCTCAGTCGATGAGAAATTTCATGAACTCGCATCTGATGCCAGCCTTTGCCGCTAAAAGCGGGCCTCCCCGCTGTGGGTCGCATAAACCGCTTTGAGCCCACTTTGGCCGCATGAAAGCGTACAGTTCATGTCCGCTATGCGCCAGCCGCTTCTTTCCCTCTTATGTCCGTGAAGAGGGCGTAAGCGGACCTGCCGCCTTCGCCTACAAGACAGACACCGGAGTGGTAATGGTGGTTGCCCGAAAGCCGACATTATCGGACGAGGCGCGATAGAGCGCGTTTGGGATAATCCTTCCGGTCCCGAACGAACTGGTGAACGGCGGCACCGGCCGGAACCCGCCATTGGCAGAAGTGAAGTTGTCCGGGCCCCAGCGCGCCATCATTTTTCCTTCAGATGTCCAGTCCAGGTTCGCGCGCTTCTCTCAAAGCCTTCAGAAGGATAAAAATCTGGTGTCGAGGCAATCGAATAATCGGTAACCGGCATTGTCCCCAGTGTCAGGGTTTCGCGTCCAAAACTGACCACAACAGCCCAAGCACGGGGAGCATATCAGAAGCTCCTATCGCAACGTGACTTGACACGTGGCGGCTTCGAACTTAATTATGGAACGATCATTTCCTATTTGAGTCGTTTATGGATCAGCGCGAGACAGACAGACAACGAGGGCGCCCTCGCGCCTTTGATGAGGCAAGATTTCTCGATGGGGCGATCGCGCTGTTCAGCGCGGCGGGCTTCTCTGGCGTCGGGATCAGCGATCTGACCGCCGCCACTGGCGTCTCCGCGGGCAGTATCTACAAAGCCTATCAAGACAAGCAGGGCGTCTTCTCGATGGCGCTGTCGCGCTATATCGCGCTGCGCGAAGACCATATTGCTCGCCTGTTCGAAACTGCCGTTAACGCCCGCACAAAACTCGGTATGCTTCTGCGGCTTTATGTCGATCTTAGCCGTGGCGCGGATGGCAAGCTAGGTTGCATGGTGGTCGCTGGTATCGCGGACCTCGATTCCGTTGGCCGGGCGCAGGACATTCTACGGAATCAGTTGGCCGCTCGACGCGCAACCCTGAAACAGTTGATCACGCAAGGACAAGGCGACGGCTCGGTCGCCAGCCGGGCCGACCCCGAGGTCGTTGCCGATATTCTGCTGGCCCTGCTACAAGGCATGCGTGTCATCGGCAAGGGCGGAATCCTCACGCAGCAGGCGGAGACCTTCGTAACCCAGACGCTCAGGATCCTGGACTGATCCATTTCTTTGCCTGCTACCGCTTGAACACTCTCCCATCCATAAAGGACGCCACCAATGGCTGACAGCACCATGCCCACCGCACCCGACGGCTTTACCCATCGCTTCACCACGGTGAACGGACTGCGCTTTCACCATGTCGAGGGCGGACGCGAGGAGGCTCCCACTCTAATCTTGCTCGCCGGCTTCCCCGAGAGTTGGTACGCTTGGCGCAAGGTCATGCCGATCCTAGGCCAGGGCTTTCGCATCATCGCAGTAGATCTTCCCGGCCAGGGGGACAGCGACAAACCGCTCGACGGTTATGACACGCAAACCGTCGCCAGGCGATTGCATGACCTTGTCGAACATCTCGGACTGAAGCGCTATGGCCTGGTGGCACATGATGTCGGTGCCTGGGTCGCCTTTCCCTATGCCATGATGTTTGGCAAGGAGATCGAGGCGCTTGCCATGCTCGATGCCGGCATACCTGGGATCACCCTGCCCGAGATGTTGCCTTCGGTCGCGGACCGGTCGTGGAAGACGTGGCATTTCTCGTTCCACGCGGTTCCCGATCTTCCAGAGATCCTGCTCGCCGGAAGAGAAAGGCCCTATCTCGAATGGTTCTTTCACCAGAAGACCGCCAATCCCACTGTCTATGACAGCGAGACGATCGCAGAGTATCTTAGGATTTATACCGCGCCCGGAGGCCTGCGTGCGGGACTGGCCTTTTACCGTTCGACAGCTCTCTCGGCGCAGCAGAACAGGCATCTGGTGGCCGAATGCAAACTGTCGATGCCGGTTCTCGGACTCAGCGCCGATCAGGGTTCGATACCTGATATGGCAGCGGCCATCGCTCCCTTTGCAACAGACATCAGGGGAGAGACAATCACAAGTTGCGGTCATTTCCAACCGGAGGAGCAACCTTTGGCTGTGGCGGAGAAGTTGATGTGCTTCTTCGACGGATGCCACCTCTCTTGACCATTATGTGGACGACGAGGAGGTACTGAAAGTCGCTAACAGTCTGTCGGATTGGGAGCCAAATGTTTGGTCTCAGGTAAAGCCGTCATTTTCAGCACTGCATCAGAACAGCGCATTCTGGTCGATAGGCGTCATGAGCGTGAAAGCTGCAAATGGCAGCATTCAATCATCTCTTCCCGATAACCGACATTCCGCCGTCCCCCCCCTAAACTGCCTGTCTGTTCTACGATGTAGGACCAGACAGGCGGCAGTCGCCTTCTTTATCGACGTTATCGGGGCTGTGTCAGCTTCCGCAAAGCGGAAGCCCGTTATGGCCTACAAAGATTGTTCACTTGAGGATTTCGTTGAACTCGAGGACGTTCCTGTCTGGATCGCGAATGAAACAGACAATGCGTCTATCATGACCCATCTGGACAGGCCCTTCCGTGATGGCGATCTGTTCCTGGTCCAGCCAGCGCACCAGATCTGCCATGCTCTCAACAATGAACGCCGCGTGTGTATAGCCCGGGCGTTTGACGGGGACGTCCATCAGAACGTTCCCGTCCGGGTCTGGCACGCCATTGAAAATGAGATGAATACGAAGTCCGGATGGGTGTTGTAAGCCACAGGCTTTCACGGCCGGAGCGAACTCTTCCGGATCGCGGATGAAGCCGAATTTGGCATAGAACCGTTCAGAAACGTCGAGGTCTGTCACGCGAATGCCAACATGATCGAACGTCAGGTGCGCGAAGTTCATTGCCCGCATCCTGTTTCCAGGCCAGCCACAGTTTTCTGAAGTGGGACAAAGCCCTTCAGATTCTCCACACGGTGCAACCAGACAGCAATCGCGTCGTATCCCGACAGATCAACATTTCCTTCCGGTGCTCGTGCGATATAGCTGTAGAGAGCAACATCCGCGATTGTGGGCTCTTGGGTTCCTGCGATCCAGGTTCTGTCCTTCAGGGCCTGCTCGATCACTTTGAGTGTATCATGAGCGCGCCGAATGACCTCTGCCGTATCGAAAGATGCGCCAAAAACTGTCACCAGGCGTGCAGCGCAACATCCATACGCAATCTTTCCCGCTGCTACAGATAGCCAGCGTTGCACTTCGGCCTCTGTCACTGCGTTCTCGGGCAGCCAATGAGACGGACCGACTTTCCGTGCCGCATAGACAAGGATGGCATTGGAGTCCGGAATAATGATGCCACCATCTTCCAGGACGGGAACTTCCCCGAATGCATTCAGCTTCAAGAATTCCGCAGTTTTCTGCTCACCTGCGGCAAGGTCAACGGGCTTTAACTCATGAGGCAGGCCAGCAAGAGAGAGAAAGAGATGCGCTCGGTGCGCATGTCCCGAAAGAGGATGATAGTAGAGTTTCATAGGAACTCCCAAAAGAACGACTGAACAGGAGCATTCTCTTTCCACGAGACGAGGTGCGCGATAATCTCTCAAAAATGCACTTCACTATTGCGGTTTATGCTCATAATTAACTAATTTGCAGGAGGGACCTCTGATCGACCTTCAGACATTACGAATCTTCATGGCTGTGGCCGATCAGGTCAGCTTTGTCGGAGCTTCCCGGAAACTAGGCCTTTCCGCCACCACAGTGACCCGGACGATCAGAAACCTGGAAACTACCCTCGGGCTCTCCCTGTTCAACCGTACAACGCGCTCTGTTCATCTGACGACGGAGGGGGCGGAGTTTCTGGCCCGGTGTCGTGCTGCCATTTCTGATCTGGATGATGCGGTTGCTATTGCACGAGGCGCGGGGACGGAGCCGCAGGGAGTATTATCGATTACCGCTCCGGTTGTTTTCGGACGGCTACATGTTCTTCCTGTTATCACGGAGCTTTTGAAGGCCTGGCCACAATTGACCATACGGCTGTTCCTGACAGACCGGGTTGTTCATCTTGTGGAGGAAGGGATTGACCTCGCCATCCGGATTGCTTCGCCGCATGACAGCACCTTGAAAATGCAGAAAATCGGTGAGGTTCGGAAAGTCTTTGTCGCTAGCCCGGCTTATCTGACGGAGCATGGAGAACCACAGAGCATTGAGGATCTCGCGACTCACAGTCTCATCGATATTGATGAATATGCGACTGGACATTCAGAATGGCGATTGGGCGAAAAAAATGATCTTTCAGTAAGAATTTCACCCCGACTCTACGTCAATAGTGTCGACACGGCCCTTGCGGCTGCCAGAGACGGCCTCGGCATCACCAGAGCGTTGTCATACCAAACCCACGATTTTATCGGAAGCGGCCAGCTTTGCAGGGTTCTGGCAGATATTCCAACGTCTGCATTGCCTGTCTTCATGCTGTTTCCCTCCAGAGAGCGCCAGTCCGTTAACGTTAGGATGTTTCTCACCGCCATGAAAAAACGCTTCATGAGAGTTAACTTCTAAAAAGCGCTCCAATCACAAATCAATTTTGAATATGGGAAATAAAACGCAGGATAGTGATAAGGATTGGATGCACACTTCTTATTCAGTCACATCCCGTAATATCCCGATCTTGTTGTCCGCTATCCAGTATAATCGTGTGCATTCTAAATGGATGTCTTCCTTCGTACTTCCACAAGTAGAGGACTGTCTATCCCCCCCCCCCCCGGAACTCCCGCTTCTAGACAAGCCCCGGGGATGGAAGGGCCGCCCGGGTCAGATGATTCCGTCCCGGCCGGCACTTCCGTGCCCGGGAATAACCTCCCTGAGCGTTGCG
>Ga0157363_1003554_pt1 | contig 14113 bp, 6 predicted proteins | sample AttsexASBM1_FD_111477 | JGI IMG/M metagenome (GOLD analysis project Ga0157363, IMG submission 111477) | Fungus gardens microbial communities from leaf cutter ant in Ribeirão Preto, State of São Paulo, Brazil - Atta sexdens ASBM1 | ecosystem: Host-associated > Fungi > Mycelium > Unclassified ...
CTTTTGTTTGAAACACTTTTCTGTAAAACTTATATTTTCCGAGATATTCAGGTATCCCAATCTTTTTGGGACACCCTATATGTGCGTGTATTTTTTTTTACATTTATATATATCTGACACTTTTGTAAATTAATGATTTAGTTCGAATAGCAAATCTGAATCAGCGTATTCAGAGTTTGCTCTTTCAAAGTTTCACGCTTGTTAAAGTGCAACCTCTCTCGTGGAATTATCGCCGCTTAACGGGTCACGATTGCTGATGCATTTATGTATGTGTACTCACGCGATTTCGTCCATTAGATCAACGAGGCAGCACGAAGTTTACGAAAGAAATAAATAATTTAAACGCGATTAAAACGAATACGATCAGTATTGACCTAACATACGTTTTGTGTCATGCGTAAAAAGATCTGAGAAACGAACGCAATTTATCTCGTACGTTTATCGATTTGCTTGAAGCTTTCAAATTCAAGTCCGTAGTAGTTTTACCCTTTCCCTTCCCCCCCCCCATTCTCTTTCTATTCTATTCATATAGTACACAGAGGTCGATACTCCGTTTTCCCCGTCTTCCGTCCATCCCTAGCTTTTTGTTTATGTAAAAGTAAGTCCACTAGAGAATTCGCAATGAGGCTCACGAATCCGGTTTAGCATTTAGTTACGCGACTAAATACTTACTTAAGAAAACACTTTCGACTGTTCGACGGAATCCTTAGAATCCAACGGACTGCAATGGCACCAACTGTATGGATAGATTAAATTGTGCCAAACGCTTGAAATCGATAAATCGCAACCGGAAAAACTTTGCGCTCCGTTCCGGATTTGCACACGTAAACGTAACTCTTACATATTAAATATTAATCTGAAATTACATTCCTATGGCAAATGGCTTGAATTACTGCAAGCAATTAACTCAGACGCAGCAAAATTTGCCAGGATCCATTATTACACAACGCCAAGCGCGAGATTACGTAATCTAATGATATACGATATGGCGCGCTAACTGCTGGCGGAATTTTGCACAGCCACAATTGTTGTTTTATAATATGATTCTGTGAGTTTTGTACTTTATTTTCCACTACAAATGCTTTCTAATTTTAAAGAAATTAATTGCAAAATTGCTACTTTCATATTACTAAGAGTAAACATGTTTAAAGAAAAACAGAAAGGGACCAGAAATTTTATGAGAAAGACCCTAAGAATTTATTATCTTTACAGAAGTACTTTCTACATTATCTTGTTCATTAAATTCTACTACTTTCCAAAAATCTAAATGAAATTAAGTTAATTGTGTTGTATTATTTAATACAATTTATTTAGCAAAAGCTAAATAATCATTATACACATGTGTATTCTTAATATCGTAGATCTATAGTAAAAAAGCTATAGTAAAAAAGAAAAATAATGTTCGATACGTTGAAAGAATTCAGAAACTTTATCAGTGTATTCAACATACCGACGCGTGTGTATTCGCGTGTGTACTTCAAGAAATCTATGCGTTCAATTTCGCAGAGTGGTTTCGTCGGCAATCGTAAATTATGAAAAACAGTACAAATGCTGGTCGATGACGATCTTCGAGATATCCAAGAAATTGATAACTAATCCAACTGAGCCCGAGCCATGAGAAAAAGGTCTGGCACTTGAAAGAAATTAAAAATGCAAATGCAGCGCCAGCCCATTGTCCGCTGGATATGAAATCACAATTTGCATCTCTTTGTCCGGCCACGAGGCGCAACTTCGTCCGGTATTATTCGCATGCACTTGATAACTGGGTTTTACGTTCGTGCACTAAAAACGAAAGAATAAAATAGAACGCTGGGGACGTTGAAAAATATTAATAACTATTCTGTATTTGATACATGAATTAAATTAATTTTTAATGCACTTGAGTTGATACAAATTGAGAGCTGACTGTAGGAAATTAGACAAGGCTTTAAAATTAAGAAGAGCTATATACTTAATGTTTAAGTAAATCTCTAAATCTGTGGATAATTATTGATATCAGTCTTAAATATGCTACTAATCAGAATGAAATGTGAAATTCCTGACCTAGCTAACCTTTATTAATGTAATTTAACTTGTTTTAGTACGTAAATTCAATAAATAAATTAATTGAATTTTACTGATTATCTACACTGGTAATCATTATCTACTAATTCATATTTAGAGAGTAGTTTGCGACAATTTAGTAAGCATTATTTATATTATCTACTTTATATTAATGTAAATAACGCAAATAAAGACGTAATGGGTATAAAAGTTGCTCCAAAAGAATTCAATAATTCAAAACAATTATTTAAAAGAGAACACAAGAGAAGTTATGGAAATTTTGTGTTTTATTAAAAAAAAGTCAATAGCTGTTCATATGATATAACTTTTGGCACAAGTTTGTTAACCATAGAGTTAATATCAATTATGCTATAGGTAGAATACTTCAGTTATACAGAACGAACATAATTTACAAAAAACTAAAGAATAAAAAAGTTGCAGTTATAAAATATGAGGGGATATGGAATATTAATTAGTGTAACTTTACACATAGTATAACTTTATACGTTGAACACGCACACATTTTATCAAATTTAGTTCAATTATATGATTTAAAAAACTACATTCAAGGCCTTCCAGCTAACCTGAAATTAGAAAGTTAAATATCACCGTATTTCTTAAGAATCTTAAAATTACGTAAATAGTACACACCTATAAAATTATCTGCTATTTGCAAAAACTGAAATGCAGCTTTTATGATAATATAGTAAATATTAGTGACCATAATAATATCAATGATTATGTTATAATGTTTGTACAAACTGTAAAGAAGTAATTTCAGTCTTTATAACAGAATGCAGCGCAAACTACACAAAATATGATATTTTTACAAACCTCGCCTATTCCAAAACCGTCTCCTTTCCTCTACTTCTATAATATTTGAATTTTCGATAATCAAGGTTAAAATTAACGTTCACAAAAAGAAACTGCTGTAATATTACATCAACTTATATATATATATGTATGAAAATATATGTGTTATTTTAGTTAGACGATAGGGACATACTATTTTTTCATTTAATTTATTTAATGATAAAAATATAAAAGCGATCTTTATAACACACATTAAAGTTACAAAGAGAGATAAAGCAAAACTGGAACTATTCTTTACGATGCCATAAAGCGGGTAACATGCGTCGTACAAATAGCACATTTCTAAACTATGCCTCAGAATATCAAGTATTTTCCGCAGTTAAATGATGCGTCCATTTTCTCATGAAAACACAAAAAAACTAATGTCATACTTAAGTAAGTTATCCCGCCATGGCGGCAGTAAATTAATCATGATTTGATTCTGAAAATTTTCAAATTCAGCTCCCCGTATTCCAAATGTAGAATTTAATATTTAGACATGGCGTATAACTCGGTCCGCTCTTCCAGCATCAAATCCAATGTGTCGCGTACTGCCGATTTAAGTGGAGTGACGGACACACTGATTTTCCTGATGAGTTCAGACACCGTCAGGGAAATTAATTAATTTCGCTTCATTTCGTCCGGGTTTCATTTCAATCCAGCTTGGAAATTTATTGGAAAAACAAACGTCGTGATAAACGAGAAGAAAAAAGAAAGCGTAAAGAGTGAAGAAAGAGACAGGAAGCGATAGAGCTGACGGTGATGACAGAACAAATCACGCACAGTGGCAATTACAAATCAATCAACAATCTCTTTTTCACTCATATCACTCATATCACATTTCGCAAATATTTATGTATGTATTTTTGTTTACATTAATAGATATGCAGTGCAAAAAATTGATAAATTGACGGAATTTCATCGGATCCATTTTATCGGTGGAATCTGATATTCTTTGCATACAAGTATATCTCTTTAATCATTAAGGCTTATACTTTGCTAGTTGTATTTAAGAGGGATTACTTGAGGAAATTTTCTACTTTATTACATTTTTTGAGAAGTTTTTAGAGAATCTTTTGGAATAAATATTTTTCAAAATTAAATACTTTATCTATTATTTAAAAGTAGATTTGCTATTAAAAATTTCTATAAAAAAATATGAACAATTAATAAATCTATATTTTAATTTCTATCCATCATATGTAAAATTCATCTGATTCCGAATCTGGTTAATCATTCAAATTTTTTGTAGAAAAAAATAACAAATCTATCTTCAAACAATAATAAATAAAAGATAAAAATTACTTTTTATTCTTTATTTATTATTGTTTGAAGATAGATTTTTTTTATAAAAAATTTGAATGGTTAACCAGATTCGGAATTATGGTCGCAGATCAATTGTGCATGATACATAAAAATCAAATAGATACATAGAAATTAAAGAAAAAAAATAAAAAATATTTATTTGTTCAACAAATTTTCTAAAAACTGTCTTAAAAAATAACGCGACAAAGTAGAAATCTTTCTTAATTGAATCAATATAAGATTTAGAAAATTTGAATACTTGATTTATTCTTAATAAACGCATAAAAATTGTATATTCCGCGATTGTCACTTTTATATGACAAAGAATGTATTATAAAAGTACAATGTGCAAATTTTTATATTACATGTATTATATATGTATATACACATATGCAACTAACTAATGAACTTTACTAGGTTGTTCTCACAATTTTTCGTCGCTCTCTAGACTAATTAATACGTCGCGAAGTACGTAATTCTCGCGACTTTTTAATAGATGACCCACATTCAATAGCCGTACACTTGAACCGGCGGCAGAACAATGTTATAAAACCACACGAGCAGAGTTTCACATTCCTCAGTTAAATGTCTATGCGCACTAGTCACGATTTACATACTCCGAGCAAACGATGAAGTATTTTTTTACGAATTAACGTTAAATCGAAAATTTTTTATGAATAAATGAAGCTTTTTTTCCATAAAAAGGGCGCTTAGAATAGTATGAATATATTATGCGAAGCAAAAAAAAACAAAAAATATATACGTTCTAGTACGAATAAGAGAGGTCATTTTCCCAAACGTTTATATCATAAACGAAATATTCGCGGTTGCACCGTGTTACCAGTTAGAAATTTATTATTCGAACAAGATAGCGACATACGCGTGTCAAACCTGTTTGCGGGAATTCCGCGAGTTGTCGAGAGATAAAAAAAAAGCAGCACTTTGTATGGGCAATTTAAAAAATATAAGTGTCCTGTCATCCGCAGCATACGTCACGAAATTGAAACGCTTCTCGAGCGTTACGTTATACGGTTACATAGAATTCTAAAAAATTCAGTTAATGAAAATATTTCTCGTCAACCCGTACGCTCGACGCGTCACGCCGTGTTTTAAGCATTTCATCAGTTTACGGTGACAGACCAGAACAATAATTCGTATATTTTCGCGCCGCTTTGAAAGTTGCACCGTTCGCACGTTTACGCAATTCGGCGCAATATCTTTTTTTTTCTTTTTTACTCTATGATCAAATTACTTGTGATATCTGGTATCGTCAGATATAAAAGGAAGAAATGCATGTTGCACGCGATACGGGCGTAACGCGCAGCTTTGTGCTCGGACATTCGGTCCGTCGTCAAGCGGCGAGAAAAGAAAAGAAAGGCGTTACATGTTCCGTCGAGTGTTCCGTACACAAACGGATCAATAATGTAGGTTACAGGGGCGGTGTTTCAAGCTAAAAGTTACGAGCAGGTCGCGCACCTGGTGTGTTATGAATGATCTCAAGTTTCGCCACCGCGCCTTCGTAAATCCGATCGATGAAGACTCGATGCGAAGCAAAAAGAATTCCTCGTTATATCATGGAATGCCGAGTGTTCGCCATGGCAAGGCGCCCCGAGATCGTCGGCGCAGCTAATTCGAACGTAAAATTAGACTTTCGAGTCGACTTCTCGGGTACTCACCGTAAAGCGTTACAAGCCTCGCCGCGGCTGCAGTCGGGCCGAGATTAAAACTTTCTCGAGTTTCCACGCCGACCACCCTCGCCCCGCTGCGCTCGCGCGCGCGCGCGAAACCTGTGCTGTCCGCGCTCGTTAAAAGTTTTCCCGGAAAAGCTACAGTATATCTTAACGCATATAAATGGATCCGCGTCTCACGAATGAGGCATCTTAATAACGAGCCGGTCATTTGTATCAGTCAGACCTTTTTTCTTCGCCTTCCAAGTTGTTTAGCCACCCGTCGTGTCGGTTCTTAGTATTCTCATCGTGAAATCCCTTGTCGATATACGTCTTGAGATTAAAGCTCAGAAAATGCTTCGACAATGTGCCCCTGTTTGGAATAGATGAGCTTTAAACGTCGGAGATTTCTCGTACAAACTTAAACTAAATAATTATAATAAACTTATTGATCGTAACACTTAATAGGAGAGAGCATCGGCGATAAGTGCTCATGAGCAGTGGACTATGGAATTTCTATTGATAAGTCGAAAATTACTCAATGCGCGCTACACATCGGAGCAACTCATGTGAAGCTCATATTGCAAGCTTGTTCTGCGCGATTACAAAGTTTATTTATGTTCTCGTGCAAAGTGAACCGAATAGGTATGCTCATGATAAAGCAGTCAGAGTGTATTTAATCAACGCTTTCCTCTATGTAGTACTATGGATTCAGCTTCAACACTGTGCTGTTCAAGATATTGATAATCGGTGCAGTCACAAATCAATGTTTGATGAAAATTCGTGCTACGAAAGAAACATGCAAAAATCAAAACCTTAAATGAGACTTTGTCGCGAAAGAACAATTATCGATTTCCAATTCCGGTGAATACGAGTTATTGCAGAAATAATCTCTCTAATAATAAGTAATTTTCGTTCCAGCACTTTTTATGCTTTTTAAACTGTTAATCCTTTTAGCAAGAAGAGAAATGAAATTTATCTGGAGCAGTTCTTCCACTATATTTTAATGTTTGAGAAAATTATTTGTCTAATATTAAAACTTATGTAAAGTAGCATAAAGAATTGAATTATTAAAATGAAGCTAATATCTATATCTTTTTGTATCAGAAAGTCTGCATAAAAAAGCATAAAAAATTAAAACACAAAGAATGTACCATTAGTGTAATGTATAGAAAAATACAATCTCACATTGTTGGAAAAAAAATCATTAGAAGCGAATTTAGATCGAATAAATGAACATCAGTTTCGTAAGAAACATATATGATGGTCGGGCGTACAAGTGTGCATGTGTTTGCGGTGTACGATATACCAGGTAATTACTTAAAGTATTACGCTTTGCCAACAATGCGACAGCGCCGACGAAATCTTGGAAAGAGAAATGGTTATTGGGGAAACGTTAGCTCTGGGGTTGTGTAATACACTCGGTGCTCTACGAGAAGAGATGTTTACCAAACGGCAGTGAAATATTGCAACCTTGCGGGGAAAGGTGCCCGAAGCCGATCCCAATGGGTTGGTGGACCTAAGCCACCGCTTCCTTGGTTTCGACAATATTGGTTTTCGGACTTTCTCCAATCCGGACTTTCCCGAGCAAACAAATCTCTACTGGCTGCGACCGCGCGCTATTTTTTTAAGCGAAGTGTCGATGCTTACTAACGATCACAAAATATTTCAAATTTCCGGATGATTTTCGGAACATGTACAAAAATATAAGTAAATACAAGTATAAAAATATTTATAATATATTAAAGAAATTATAAAATATATATTGTTTTCTTACAAAAAATTTATAGGTATAATATATAATATAATACCGTATTCGAATTATTAATCCGCTATGTTAATCGTTATTGCATTAATAATGCAAAGATATAATACTTGCAGTAAACACGGTGAATACTGTGAATATCCTAGTAAGTATTATAGTTACAACATTACTATAGTTTTGTAACATTACTAAAGCAATTTAAAATATTTTTAATTTTTTAATTTAAAATATTTTTAATTTTGAAATGTCTTATCTGAGAACTTTTGATAGAATGCTGACGAATCTTTTTCAAAATTGCTTCCTTGAGTATAATTCATTTCGATCGAAGAAGGAAACAGTTATATAACCGAAAAGAGATATTGCGCCATTCGACAGGATTTTAAGGTCCATGTAAGAACTCACTTCGAAATCTATGTCCAATCTTTATCCCGGCCGTTACCATCAAAATGTCGTGGTCAACAATGAAGAGGATGAGTCAATAAAGTGGGAGAACAAAGAAATGGTAACAAAGGACCTTCTTGAAAGACAAATAACTTTAGTAATAAAATAGCGGCTCATAATACGAAGGGTCATCTCTACAAAGAATTCGCGTATACTTAAACGAAAGAAGAAAGAGGACAAAAGTATCTCAAGATATCAAACACGGTTGAAAGTGGAAAATACATAGAAGCAAACATCATCATTTTTATGATGTGCTTCATGTCGATAACGACATTTTCCATTAATTGAATTTTACACATATATTCTATATAGAAAGAGTAAAGCGCAGCACCGCATACACAATATGTGAAATTAGCAAAATAAGATTAATGTTTTATAATGGAGTTTGTGTTTCGATTATTCAGCTTTTTTATAGAGATCCTATTTCTTATATCCGCTAACTATATAAAATAAATAATATAGAATACCGCGCTATTGAAAATTTTAAACCTGCTTTCGCGCGAGATTGTCAAGAGTCTATACCTCGATTAAAATAAATTGAATCGATTGAATCAACGAGTGGGCGGACAATTTGCGTAGACAATGCAATTGGTAGGACAAAAGCGCGTTCAGAAAGAAACGAAATCGCAATGCAGGCATGTTATTAAAAGTGAAACGATATGGTATTCCTGAATTTCCATTGAATCAAACCCGTGTAATTTTTATTCTTTTTACGCAATCCACCAGCCGAGTGTCCACATTGTCGTTCGTTGAAACAAAACGAGGACGGAAATTATTCTATCAATGTGCTCTTCTTTCACCTCCCTTCGAACTCTTCCTCTTTTATAATACCTCGATTTCCATATTTTCCTCGTCAAGCTCTCGATCCACATTCGATTGTAACAATACGAATAATAAATGTTAAGCTTCTTGCCTAAATTTGATACCCATTAATCAACTAGATTATTAATCTCTCTTCTTTGATAAATCAGTGTCGTAAATTCATACAAGATCGTTTACTTTTTATTAATAAAAATAATTATTATAAGAGCTCGATATAAAAATAAAAGATGTCAAATTTTTGATATATTAAGCTAGAAAATAAGTTTGTTTTATATGAAACACATCCTATATATCGAAAGAAAGTGATCGATATTTTAAATAGTTTATGTATTTCAGAATCAGTGGAAAAAAAATAAAATAGAAAATGTATCTAACATATAGTGACACGGAGATTGTGATGGCTCTACAATACTGGTGTATGACACGTTTCCAGTCGCAACAATTACCACTGTTATCGCAACATAAACGCGGATTTACAGTCGAAGTGCGAGAACAATATCATATTTGTGATTTAATAGAACGTATGTTATCTATATGTGTTGAGGTCTATTAGAGTGATCGTACGCTTCGAATCGTTGATATTTTTAAAAACTGTTTAAATTGTCTGGACGATATTAATGATGTATCGTTATTTTCTGAAAAATTCCACCTAGCAGAAAACGATTTGATAAGGAAAACGTATAAGAGAAAAGAATCTTTCCAATGAAATATAGTGAATGACCACTCTGTATTATTGCGACTTACATTCCGACGCGAGTAGCCTAAGTGCTACCGACGTCGAAAGCCTCTTAGGCCGCCTTATTCCAAAGTTAAACTACACTCCTTCCGCCATTACGAGTCGAGTAAAGCTGTTTACAGCGTTTAGCAACAGATGCTGCGCTAGTAACAGCTTGCAAATGAAAACGATTTTGTTCCGCCACGGCCTACTCAGCTCACACCGTGAAAATTTATCTTTTAACGAATCGCGTATAATCGCTTTTATTTACCATAGACCGCTCTTCTCACGATTATCTTGGTTCTCACATGCTTTTTGCCTCTCGCTCTCCTTTTCTACCCGTATTCTCTCTATCTCGTTAGCCTTTTCTGTTTTACCTCTTTCCTTCTCTTTCGCATGTACAAATTTGAACCTTCGCCGATTAACTTCGCGTGTAAGGCCGAAGTCATTATCGTGTCGTGCTCTCCACCGGGAAATTGTTTCATGATCGTCGCGCTAAAACGATATGGTGCTTCCGCACGACGGTCGATGAGATAAGAACTCAATTAAGTAAAATCACTCGACAACGGGTTCATTAATTACGACGACTTTGAAATATATAATTATTAGATATTTAAAGACTTTGTGACACAATCAGCAACTCTCCTGATGTCATGAAAAGAGCATTATTATTCTTAATTTAGACGCATTCCAGAAGGAAATTTTTACAACAAATGTGCAATTAATGTCATCGAAAAATAAATTCTTTCTGCTGTAAATGTAACTAGTACTGCATTTTATGTGTGAAGATCGCATATATTTCATTTTGTTAATTTTTTAATGATGAGGTAATATTAAGTGTGGGAAAAAGTTCGTAGCATTAAAAAACGCCACGAACTTTTTCCCACACCTAATATTAACTTCTTTTATCTTTATTAATTTCTTAATATTAAGCGTATAATATTTTTCTTTTAAGATTCGCAATTAATATAAAAATAATATAATATACGTTAAAAGCATGATCTAATAAGCTATAAAAATGATATTGCAGCTAACTTATCGATCGCAGACCAATGAAATTTATCGTAAGTTTATTCGCGGCTAATTTATTGCGGCCCGATTTTATATCGCGGGCACACCATACTTAAAAATATTGATACTATTTTAATGCAGGTAGAATATTTCATTGGAATATAATTAGATGCGTATCAGAGGTTGTACCATCCGTGTTTTATGCAAATACGCAAATAAATCGGCTATTTATTTCCGTATTTTAGTAAAAGCGCCCACGAAACATAATATAATTCGCATTGTAATTGTACGGCAAATGTATTTCGCGAACAGTCCGCTTGCTTTCTCGCAGACAACTAACGAAAAACCAATGTTTTTATGTACAATCACATTTTTATTTTATTCCGCTCGGAAACTGAGAGAATGAACCGCCGAGACTGCGAACTAAATAATGAAGAAGTGCAAAACACATTTAAATCTTCTTAAACCGAGTTTAACTAGTTAGACTAACTTCCTTGGAATAAACTCTTAACGGCGGCTTCTGTTTTTTTTTTTCGCTTCGCCAAGTAAGTATATATCTCATAGAACGCAGCATATTTCCGACGATAATATTTTACGGGGAATTCCTAAAATACACCAAAGTGACTCGCAAAGCAATCGCAAAATGTCGACTGGTACTTCGTGGTGCGGAACAAAAAAGTAATAAAAACTTCGAGGAATGTTTAATGACGCCTAGTACAGTCCGGTATTCGTTTAATTTGTTCGAAACTTCCGTTAAGTGTTTAATTAGTTAACTTTACATACTGTGCAAGCAGGTACGCAAACACTTAGTAGGTAAATTACAGGTCAAGCCCATTCCATAACTTTCCAGCATCTCTGAGAGTAGGGTATATATTGTATCTCCATGTATGCGATAGTTGATAATATGCCGAGGCTTTGAGACTAGATAAGTCTCCTTTAATTTTTCACTTTTTTCCTCTGGCTGGCTTATCTTCAAAATTTTATCTTCCAACGGATGAAAACAAGATTTTCTTAATAATTATTATTTTTTGAATATTGTTACAGAAAATAATTTGTATTATTAATAATCAAATTATAGCGATATTTATAAATTTAATTTAGAACCATAAAAGATAATCATAAATTTTGCAATTAATCACAATTCAATTAACATTGATACAATTCTTCTATGATGATATTTTGCGTGTGCTTAAAGTAATATAACAATTAATTTATTAATTTATTTATTAACTGCATATTTTCCTTTATAATCCAGTTATTTAACTTCATATTATGCTGTAACATTTAGGTATGTGAATCGCGTTGCTATCCTGAATAGTTATTATCTGGTTATGATCGAACATTCCAGAAGACAATAAAATTAAAAAGTCAGAATGTATCACCGTTCTCATATAATTTACGTTTTTAGATTAACAAGTAAAGCATCAATTGACACTTATATATAATAATTATATAATAATTATATAATAATTACAAATATAAACATTACACATTCAAGTATACTCAATTAAAATACTTAATGGATATACAGCTTTGGCTAAAAATATTAGGCATCTTTTTTATTTATTTGAAATTCTTTTATCTGCATTGTTATTGATATTATACATAAATTAAAGGATTTTTAATTCACAGCAAATATCCTAAATAAATTTTTAAGCTAATAATTAAATAATAATTAATAAAATGCCTAACATTTTTGGCTAAGATTGTAATTTAAAACTGCTCATTTTTGAAACTAAAATTCTTATCTATATCTTATGACATTCAACTATATTACTGTATATCTAATTTTTCACAATTCTTAGACGCATTTTATCCAGTTTCCACGTTCGTATTGCCAAGTATTGTCAGTCCTAAATGTCAACCCTATTATCTCAAAACTCATTTATCTTGAAAAGCCATCGCAAACGACAATACCTGCTCGAGAACGAGACGGAGAATAGAAAAATGAGGTCGCAGTATTATGGAGATCCGTTATCTGGCCTCAATAAAACAGATCCGAATGCATCCGTCAATACGGCATTCTCAACATTAGTTGTAAGCTACGTGCAGACCTCGTCTAAGTTTGACAATATAAGATATATATATTATATCTGTTTTTCTCTAGATTCGCAATTCTTTGCTTATACATATCAAAATATGTCTTAAATTCCTAAGGAAAATCATATTGGCGACTAAAAGAATAAAATTAATTTTAACTTGCTTTCTGAGACAAGCAAAAATGTTAAAATTAACATTTTTAAACACAACATTTTTGCATGTCTCCACTATCCGTTTTGTTAAAATTAACATTTTATTTTTAATAGTGTATCTCAATTTATAACTACAATACTTAATCAATTCCAAGATATAGGTAATATATGTGTAGTAGTTTATATTTGGGCGTTGTAAGAGAAAAAAAGCTATTTCAAAGAAAATTCTATAAGAAAGAAAGCTGTTCTAAAGAAAATTTATCTTGCTTTGTACTTGTTGTCAATTTTTGCTGAGGAACTTCTTAACTTTATAATAATATATTGGCTTCCACATATATCTTGACGTAACTTTATAAAAATATCTCTTAAATTTTTGTTTGTAAAATTACGCGCCTAAAAGCTTTTATATTTTAATGTTATATTCGTGCACACAAATTTTAAAAAATTAATAAATGAGATTATATTAAAATTTTCACTAGATACGTACATAATTGGAACTGTTTAGAATAGAATATGCATGTGCCGATAAATCGCGTATGTGTATGTTTTCAAGATCGTTCTACGTGTGTATATTAGTGACAGTAGTAGATCTCAAACACGAGCGCGCCTCGAGGGGAGTCGAGGAAGTCAAGAACATCACAAATTGCCAACGTGCAACTCTTGGAAACTGGATTCGCTCTCCCTCGAGGTGCCACGCATCCGCAGCTAAAATAACAAGCAGGGAGTTAATACGTTAAATAACTTCCGCGATTCCCTACTGTGACAGCGGCATGGTGTCGTCCAATTTTGTGATGGAATCGGGTGCTACGCTGCTACCCCGTCTGGATTAGATCGTGTCACATCCGCTCTACGAACTTGCTATAACATCTGCCGTTACTCGTTTGATTCTTCGATCGAGCAATATTAGATGATGGAAATATTATTTTTATACGACGAAGCAGGTTTCCAATCTTTTCTTGATTTCAAAAATCAATATACAAAATACAATATACAATATACAAATTCATAAATAATGTCACAAATTTTTTGAACTAGATAGTTAACTCAATTTTTTAGCACATAAATCTTTAATTCATTAATCAATTGTAATCACAAAATTTTTGTAATTTAAGTAATATTATTAAATAAATAATATATTTTTACTTATATCTTCATTTAATAAAAAGTACTAATTTATCTTTTTCATTAAAAGAAACATTATTTTAATCATGTTAATCTGGCAAGTTGTATTTACAGATTTAAATACTTTTAAAAAATTATATATCACAAATTTTTCAGTTTTTTTTTATAAATATATATA
>Ga0157363_1003555_pt1 | contig 14112 bp, 11 predicted proteins | sample AttsexASBM1_FD_111477 | JGI IMG/M metagenome (GOLD analysis project Ga0157363, IMG submission 111477) | Fungus gardens microbial communities from leaf cutter ant in Ribeirão Preto, State of São Paulo, Brazil - Atta sexdens ASBM1 | ecosystem: Host-associated > Fungi > Mycelium > Unclassified ...
AGCACAGACCATGTGGATAGGTATATAAGGTAGACTACTTTGTAAAGAGCTCTCTATTGAGTTCTCTTATGTAAATCCTATACAAGGTTCTTTCTTTTGACCAACCCTAAGGTCTTAAGATTGTAACATTTAGGCAATTTAACTAGGATAGATAAAGACAATCTTTTAATGCTCACAGATTTGTCTATAATCTTTCTTTATTTCTTCCTATTTTTCATTAGATTAACATTTGGGATATATTTGAAAAATACTTTCTGTCTAAAAGAATTATTATTCTTGTTAGCAAAAAGCGAACCCTATTCTAAACTATAGATGGCAGAAATCAGTTTCCATATGGCTTTGCCAATATTCCTAAGTTTAGAAACTTTGTTAAATTTGTTAATATCAATTTCTTTATTTTCAATATATTTGGTAATACAAATCATCAAGTTCTTAATATTCTTTGCATTAGATAAGAGGTGCTCTAAACCAACACTCCAGTTCTGTAGGTTGATTGAAGTCATATGGAATTTGGATATTGATGATATCTTCAAACTGACTTGTGTTAGTGTTGTTTGGAGGAGTATTTCTTCCTCATGTACTAGGTGTGTTCTTTAAAACTGGAGTTTTATTTTGAACATATTGCTAGTTCCTAGTAGAACCTTTGTCAGTTGTCTTTCTGATAGAATTACCTACTTTATCTTCATCCTTATATGACAGCTGGGAACTGTCAATTGGATTTCTTATCTTCTCATCAGGGCAATCATTGTTAGTTTCCATTCTCTCATGGTATAGAATAAAGAAAGCATTTGAAGTGATCAATGCACTTCTTGAGCTTGTATTGCTGGGAGAGTTCATCCTTCCCCTAATAAAGTCATTATTGATGTCCATTGCTGTGTCAGCTGGTATTCTGGCCATTTGAAAAGATTTTGAGTTGAGAGCTGAAGTAGAAATTTGTATATTCACTAATTCTCTTATGGACACTACCATGCAAGATAGTGGTAAGAGAGAAAGAAGTAACAACAGTCATTTGTAATATTACACTAAATCTTGATTATAGATTCCAAAATAGGAAAATAAATATATACACTTCTCAACACAGTAGCTATAAGAGAACTTGCTCTTCCAAGACTTTTCTCTTCTATGTTTCTTAGCTAATCTGTGTTCTGTAACTCTTTCTCTCATCCACTGATCCACTTTCCCATGCTCTGAACCTTTTTGAGCTGCATATAAATATTTATAACTATCCAAACATGTTATCTAACTCTTCTTTCTTGCATTCTCTCACTCTTCTGTAATACTCTGTAGTCTTCTGTAGTCTGATATTGTTATTTGCTCATTTACTTATTCACTTTCCTATACTTCAGAAACACTTGCTAGACACTCTAGCACTCTTCTAATTTACTTTCTCTATTCTGAACTATTCCTGATTACTTAAGTATCATTATTCCCTACTTATGTAAACATAATTCTGATATATGAGAATAGACTTAGTATTGTATAGAGTAGTTGTTATCTCTAGAAATCCTTATTTTTTTCTCTTAGAATTTCCTAGAGGTGAGTGTATAGTTAGTATTTCTTAGATAATAAAATTAGGATTTCCTGGAGATTTAAAGTGCCCCACTCTTCTACCTAGTAACATTAATAGCAGCTTCTCTTTCTTCTTAGTACAGAACACTTGCTACAAATAGGATTTGAACCTCCCTAATACAAGTCAAAGTTGGAAGGTGTTTTGAAGTTTATTAGTCAATCAAAGTTTGCTTTGGAAGAGACAAAGTTAGCAATCTACAAATTCTAGAAGAATATAGCAAGGTGTTACAATTAACAACAAACCTCTATACTGGTGTTTTACTCTAATGACAAAGTGTTTCTAGACTTTGTAAATATTTATACTATATGCTCTTCTACCAAGTTATTACCATCTTGAACCTTACATTGTTGAAAAGCAAGTGAGACCTATGTTTATTAGATGAAACTTCCCCTTATCTTAAAAAGACTATATCTAGTATTTTATATTGTGAAACTTACTCTTATGCCTAAGAATATAATTCTAGAAAGATTTTTTATCTCTTCTTTGAACTCAGTCATTAATTAAGTATAAAAGTTCTGGCCTGAAAGAAGACTCATAGAAGAATACTATATATATTTGTCTGTAATTGAGTAGCTGAATTCTATTGACTCAATCATACAACCCTATGATTTATTTGTTTGTTGGATTTCTAGAACATCAGATTTAGACTAGTTGTAATAGAACCTTGTTCTCTTAGAATTCCCTAGAGATAAGTAGTATAATACCACTTAGTAGTTATAAACAATATAACTTAGAATTTCCTAGAGATTGCAAACTCTATATAACTCTATGAAATTTGTCTAGTTGCCCTAATACCAGTGTCTTTTGCTTCAAGTCATAGCAGTCTAGAAAATGGAATGAATATAAAAAGACTCACCACTTTGACTAGACTTAAGTCTTGAATACCACCAAATTTCATAGCCTTTTTCTCTCTCTATTTACTGGTTTCAAATACTGCTGCTATCCTTATGTGGTTCATCAGATCAGCATTATTATCCAAGCTCTGAAACTCTCTTAGGCCAAAGATAATCACAATTCCTTCTCTTTTACTATTGTCTAATAAGCTTTTCATTATTTAGTCAATATTCAAGATTATTTTATCTATTTTCTGTTAGGAGATCTACTATTAACTGAATTTTAAGTATCCAAACATAACTGAACTCTGTAGTCTTTTTATCTCTTTATAATCAACACTCTTCCCTTACCAAATCTTATAGTTTTCATTAGAATAATACCATCACTTTCCATAGTCAAACTTCAAGTTACAATCCTCAATATCTTAGTACTACTCTATTCTAGTCATCACTTTTGTGAGCTTTTTCCCTTATTTGGTAATTATTCTTACTACTTCTATCTAGGTTTCTGACTACATGGTCACTATTATTTCCTAGTTATGTTAATACTGTTCTGCTAGATTAGAATGTATCCTAGTGGTATTTAGGATAGTTGTTGTCTCTAGAAGTCTTTATCCTGTTTTCTTAGGACTTTCTAAAGATTACTAAAGTCTATAAAACCTACTAGTCATCTTAACAATAGACAAGTATTTTAGCTTGATCTATAATCTGAGTATCTTATCTACTCTTATGGATAACCACATATATTTCTAAATAAGTTTCCATGCTTGATCTAACCCCTTTCTACATAACTAACTGTAGATATCTGCTTGAAGAAAAATTAACATTTGATAGTTCTTGACAAGTGTTCAAGTATAGAGCTTGGATTTGATTGTAGCAAAGTTAACAAGCCTTACAATAGAAGTCAATGAGATTTGAAGACATAGAAATCTATTACAAAGTTTACAGAGTTTGGAGTTAAAATATAATGGAACTTTCTAGAATATTTACTAGTAGGAGCAAAAGACAGTTAGATTATTATAGGGAGTTCTAGAAGTAATGATAAAGTGACATAAGTAGTTGTAAGAAAAGTGTGAGGTAATGAAGCTTGTATATAGGATTTGAAATTTGAATTAAGAAAGACTGTCACATTCATGTAGTATTATAACTTAAGTTTAAGTGAGTGAACAAATAACTTTTGTATTAAGTAATATAAGAAATCTCAATAGAGTTCTCAGTACAAACTAGTCTATCTTATATACTACTAACTGTGGTCCATACACATCTACAACTAACCTACTCTAAAGTCCATATATTATTCATAAATATAATATACTATAGCTATATTATATAATATTATCTGTTCTAAAACTTTCTATAACTTTCTTTAGGCTATGTGATGTTGTGACATTAACTGTGACATGTATGACAGTCATATATAACATTACATCATAAATTCTTACTTTTTTAAAAATCAACAATTTATAATGCAGAGCACAATAGCAGTCTACAATAACTACTTCGTAGCCACATACATTTAAAATCAAATAACATGTAAATTGCAAAAGAAAAAGAAAAGAAAGAAAGAAAACTTATACCTAGAATAACAGAATCACTATATTACTATACTCTACTTATACAAAGTTCCTGTTATTTATTACTATGCCAAACTGTGTTGAAATAATTTTGCCAATAAGAATAGGTGTAACTGTCTGCTTGGTGGTCTCCCTTACAGTTGACACACTTAAAGAAATAAGGGAAAGGCTCATCTTCCTTTGTAGCAAGTCTTAGAGGATTTACATTAGTGTTCTCTTTACAGTATCACACTAACTCCCTGTGATACTTGTATTTGTAAAGTTCATTGCATTTGATACACCTAAACACATGTGATCAACACCCAGAGATTGAATGTCCCTATTTCTAGCAGTTCTTACACTATGGAATACTAGGGTTCATATTAGTATTATATATAGTAGCAATAAAGTGTCTTACATTGAATTAATGATTGATAATTGACTTTACTTTGAAACCATTTTGTGAGTCCCAGATATCAATTCAAATTATTTGAAGTCTTGATAATATAAGGCTTAGAGGTAAGAACTATATTATTGAATATATGGGTTTCTTTGAGAACTTTTGCACATAGAAAGTTAGGGAATATCAATATGTTCAGAGTTAATATTCTCAATCTCCCTCATACCTTAAGTAGAGGTAGCTTAGTTGGTGATAATAATGACTCTGTCATTTTAAAGATGGACAAAACCAACCAAAGTCTTTAAGTTGGCATCTTTCAGACATCTGTTGATATTATTGATGTAGAAGTTAGCTTGTTTTATAATAACTTCCCTATTTCTGTTGTTCATTGAAACAATAAATTGCTTGTATGATAGTTCTTTAGTGGTCATTCTTATCTTGGGTTTGACCATATTTGATTTGTGAATGATATTATTAATCTTCTTAATTTTCTTGGGAGATAAAGTCAGAAATAAATCCTTGATGTGAATGATATCCTCAATGTTGACCTTTGAAGATTAGATATATGACTTCTTGTTGAATGATTTCATCAGTTTACTTTTATTTGATGTGACTAGATTAGTAGGAGGGCTTGATTTGGAAATATTAGAAACTGTCATAGAGTTCCTAGCAAAGTGTGAAGAGAAACATTGATGAAAATATCTATTGTTGTTAACAATGAGCCTATCCCAGCCAGACTTGTAGATAGCATTGATTAAGTGCCATACTGCACTACTGATATCCACAAGTTCTAGAAAGTTCTTAATATGTCTATCATCTAAGAAATGTTGCTAAATAAAAGTTTCTATCATAAGAAGGGAGTATGTGATGTTTTGAACATTACTGCTAAGATACTTTTTTGAGTTCCAGTAGCAAGGCTGGAACAAATAGACTATCCCAGAGATCTAGGTTAGCTAGTTGATTGTTGTTGTATGGAATAGCCAAAGAATTCACATTCAATTTGGCACTATTAGCCATGCTTTGACCTTGAGGTATAGGTATATTGGATTCTGCAGATGGCCTTACTGTAGATATGTTGACTCCTACAGGTTGTATTACCACAGGAGGTTAAGGAGAGGAAGAGGAAAGTGAGGAAGAGGACACTTGCAATGCTCTATTATTAACAGGATTTGTTAGAACATTTATGGCTGGAGAATCCACAGACATAAAGATATCAGATGTATTCTCTCTCATTCTTTGAGGGACTAAAGAATTTTCTTTTGAAGAAGTAGGATTAGAATGATCAATGTTCTTGTTATATGAGTTCCAACTGTTTTTGTTGGAATTTGGTTTCTTAGATTTCATAATTTAAGTAAATGATGAGGATGGTGTTCAGATAATTCTTAGAGAAAATATTTGCTAATTTACTATTGTGCACTACCATATAAGATGGTGGTATGAGTGAAAGAAGCAATAATTATAAATTCTTACCTAAGTCTAATAAAAACTAAAAATAAAGAATCAAAGAAAGTAAAGTAAATAAATAAAAATCAAACTTGCAACTCTGATATGTTTCATAAAGTTGAATGTGCTCTACAGAGCTTACTTCAGAGTTTGTTATTTGAAAAGAACTTAAGAAATATAAAAAGTTGTATCCTCTTATATTTATCCTCTATCCAAGATTGCTGTAACTTAAAGTAGGAGAAACCTAATAAACTTGAAGTCTGCTGGTCAAAAAAATCTTGAAAATTCAAGATTTACATAATAAAACTCTGTAACCTTCTTTAGTACAAAAATATTGGAAGCATTTTCTAAATTAGATTCCAGTTCAAAGTTTTTCCACTTAATCAAATACTGGTACTTCTTATACTAGTAGCTATTTAGGACTTTTCTTACTTTTCACTTTTTTTACTATTGAAAATCACAGAGTCTAGCATATAACTATCAGATATAAGTGTTATGTTTTAAGACTCAGAGTTAGAATCAAAATAGTAAGCTTTGGATTGGGTTAATCACAAGAGAACTCAATGGAGTTTCTAGTACAATATATCTACCTTATATACTATACTATACTACTGTGCCTAGCCTACTCTAAAGACTATGTGTAAGCTTTAAGGCCTACATGCTTTAAGCATATTGTATAATATTATTGGTCTGGAAGCTTTCACTGCTTTCCATTGTGACCATGTGACTGTGTGACCATGAATGTTATGCTAAACTCTAATCCTAAATAAAAGTAAAATAAAAATAAAATAAATAAATAAATAAAAACAAATAAAAAATAAAGTTCATTGTTTGTGATTCTGAAAATAGGCTTGTTAGGAGCAGTAGTTGAAAACTAAATATAGTCTTTACAAGGATTTAAGTGATAAAATATAAGGCTTATTTTTTTTATCATATAAGATCTAACATACTAATATACAAGCTTAGCAGAGAAGTATATAGTATGAATGTCTGAAACATTAAGGAAAATCTTATTACTTAGCCAAAATACTAGAGTAGGCATATATTACCTGTTATAGTACTTTACTATGTCATCTTGAGATTTGAAAATAGTAGACTTGGTCTTTTCTAGCATAGACTTTATCTATTTTGTAAACTTTGATACAACTTTTATCTTTAGTTCTCTTTGGTAAGATTTAAACCCATTTATAGAAGATATCTAGTATTTAGGAGGAATTTGGTTTGTTATATAGCAGAGTGTACATGATTGTTGTGTTGAAACTCTACTAAGAGCAACAAGTCATACTATTTGCTTTACCACTCATTTATGAAAAGCTAGAAATACTAGTTAAGCTTTTGGTTTACTTGTTCAGTCAGTTAGTTAGTATAAAAGAACTTGCCACTTTACAAAAAAACTGAAACTCAAACACTACAAACTATTGCCTATCCTATAAACTTCTCTTCTATTAAGTTTCAAGCCTTGTTCTCACCACAAACTTTGTAAGCTTTATCAAACTAACCCCACTAGGCCTCTGCTAAGTATTATTCTTGTGATAGTTATAATCTTCTCTTTCTTACTACTGCTCAATCAGCTTCTACTAATCTACAATATTATAGGTCTTTCTATCAGAGTTCCTAACTACCTAGCACCATTATTCTGTAGTTAGGCTAGCAAATGTTTTATCTGATGTTCTACCTAATTAGTATAGACTCTTTAGATATTTAAAGTTGTTGTTGTCTCTAGAGAACTTCATTCTGTTCTCTTAGGATTCCCTAGTAGTGAGTTATGTACTTAATAGCTGTAAACAATATAGCTTAGAATTCCTAGAAGATTATAAGGCTCTTCATTTTCTTTACTCATATCATATATTAAAGTTCAACTTTATAAATATGAATAATCTGTCTTTTATGGCAGTTTTATCTCTCTTCAAACTCTATGAGTACTTGGTCTTCTATAGCAGAGTTTACTTCCATTTCACAATCAAATATCCACCTAGCTTGAAGCCAGGCTTAGATACTAACCTCACATAATTGCTAAAATATATAGTAATAGCACCACTTGAGTTTCCAAGTGTTTCAGACATTTATTCTAGTATTTAAAGACTGGTAGATACTCTGTAATCTCTAGTCTTATAATTAATCATAGTTTCTGCTACTATTAACACTAAACTCTGATATTAAGGTAATATACTTTCTTCTATCAAAACTCTCTCTTAAACTTTGTTTTACTCTTTCAAGTTATGACCAAGTAATATATAAACAGTATATTATATAAGCTAAAGCAAAAGTTGTTCTAAAAGCCTATAGCCCTATATATTTTGATAAGTTTCCATACTTATTGAACCCTATGAACTTTTGCTTTCAAGTATGAACTGTATTTAACAACTCAAAGTAATAGAAGAATGTTATCAAGTCAGAATTTTCCCAGTTAGAGAAAGCTGGTATTTTTAAGTATACTAATAAACTATCTATTAAAAAAAAGCTATTAGTAGTTGTATAGTTTTTTAGATAGACATAGTTAAAGAGTAAAATTCAAGACTTGTATTATTATAAAGAGCTTCTCATAGATACTGTCAGAGTTAAAGATGATGGACTTATATTTTTTTTTCCTTTCTCATTTTCATTTTCATTTTCATTTCATTTATTTTCTTATTTGAGATATAGGGTTAAGGTTATATCATGATATCATATGTAACTATCACAAATATCACAAAGTAATACAGAGAAGATTATGGAAGATTCCAGAACAAATAATATTATACAATATAGTACCAGTATATTAGCTTTATAAAAAGTACATGAACTTGAAAAAGGTTAGTTGTAGTATGTGTACAGACTATGGTTCATGTAAGTATATAAGGTAAACAACTTTGTGTTAGGAACTTTATCAAGTTCTCTTGTGTAAACTCTATATAAGGTTCTTCTTTGGACTTAACTCTGAGTCTTAAGTCATAATAGGCATTTAGAGAAGATTTCATAGAAACTTTCTTGTTTGTAATCAAGTTTATTACACTTTAAGTCTTCCTTGCACTCACTGCCTATATAGATTTTGAAATCCATTAGATTAAGTTGTTACTGAGTATCTTCAAGGTAATTTCAATAAGAAGATTTATATAAAAGTTTTAAATAGTTTTTAGAAGTTGGAATTAGATAGTTGCTTTTAGAAGTTATAGAATGTTGCAAAGCATTCTGCTTAGTAAGTTTATGGTCTGTAATTGGTAGTACTAATTAACTAATTAGGTAGTTAATGTAAATTTTTACATAAGTTAAACTACTACCAATATTACTTATTATTTATTATTGTTTATATGTCCTTAGCTCTTTATTAAAGTATTTACTATAAGTAAGTGGTTGCCAGTTATTCATACTGTACTATGCTGTTATGCATTCTATTCCTTCCAATATGGAAAATCTTATACAGCTTAAAACAAGCTAAGAAATAGTAGAAAAAGTGTTATGATTATCTTCCTATGTTCATGGCATGGTTTCAACATATATATAGGGTGAAGAGTTTGTTTGTTATGATACAATGATCAGCTGCACTGTTGTTATAACCTTAGAACCTTAGAGTGGATTCAGAGGTCAAACTCTTATATTGAGAAGACACAAGAGAACTTGATAAGGAGCTCTTTATAAAATAGTCTACCTTATATATTCCTACAGATGGTCTGTGCTAGCTACTGTGCACCCTACCCTAAATGACCATATGTAAAGCATGAGGTCAACATGTGATATCCATGTTATATGATATCATTTTGTTCCAGAACCTTCTACTTCCTTCTCTTAAGTTCTGTAATCAATGTTGTGACCACACCACTAGATGTGACAGTGTGACCGATCACTTCTAACCCTAACCTCAGCATTCTAAAAATGGAAAAATGAAAAATAACTTGAAAAGAAAATAAAATGAGAAAGAAAAACTAAGTCTATATTCTTTGATCTTGACAACTGTAGAAGATCTTAGTCAGCATCTCCACAATGATGATCAAGGAAGAAGAAGCATTAAATCAATAGTTGGACAAATAGCTGAAAGCTGGATTAATAGTAGAATTCAAGTCAAGATATATAACACCATGCTTTTACATTCTAAAAAAGAACAAATCATTATAATTGGTAAAAGACTACTGAAAACTGAATCAGGTTACAATAAAGAACAAGATGCCATTACTCTTAATAAAGAGGGTCATCAACAAACTAAAAGAAGTGTAGTACTTTAACAAGTTAGATCTAATCTAGGGATATAAGAACATATGAATCAAAGAGGGATATGAATGAAAGGCAACCTTTTTGATAAACAAAGGCCTATTTGAACCTCAAGTAATGTTTTTCAGACAATGAAATTCATTAGAAACTTTTCAATAGATAACAAACAGTATATTTTGAGAATTGCTACATGAAGGTATACTTGCAAACTATATGGATAACTTCATAATTCTGGCAAAAGAATAAAGGAACTAGAGGAACAAAACAGTCTGCTTTTTAAAGATAGCAAAAAAACACAATTTATGTTTCAAGAGATTGAAATGTGATTACAACAAGGAATTACTTGCAATCATAGAAGCTCTAACAAAATGAAGACAATACTTATTGGATGCCACCAAGAAATTCAAAGTTTGAACAGATCATGAGAATCTCAAGTACTTTAGAGAACCACACAAGTTAAATAGATGACAAGCAAGATGGTATTTAAAGTTACAAGATTATGACTTTATACTATGATATATTCTAGGAAAGATGACCACCAAGGCAGATGTGTTATCAAGAAAAGACTAGGTTTATACCAAGGAAGACAATAAGGATATGCAAATGCTCAAAGAAGAACTCTAGACAAGACAACAGACAACAGCAGATATAATCCTGCTATAAAGAAATCAAGTGGTAGAAGAAATCACTTTATTAGAAGAAATATGACAAAATTGTACCAAGGAGCAGGAAGTGATTAAAGAATTAGAAAAAGAAAATGGTCAATCTTGGAAAGAAGATGAGATTGTCCATATGGATAGAAGAATTTATGTGCTGAATAATTGAAAAATAAGAGAGAAAATTCTTCAAGAAAACCATAAACTAGTGGACATAAGGCATCTAGGACAACACCAAATGATGGAACTGATCAAAAGGAACTACTGGTGGCCAGGAATAAAAAACAATATGAAGAACTATGTCCAGGAATATTTCAAGTGTCAACAAAACAAAGTGTAACACATGAAAAAGCAGGAGAATTACACTCTTTAGAAATATCAGAAGGATTATGGCAGGAGATTAGCATTGATATTATTGGACCATTACCAAGATCAAATGAAAAAGATGCTATTATGGTCATAATAGACTGATTTACAAAAATAATTCAACTCAGAGTAACAACAACAAATGTATCATCAGAAGAAATCATGAAAATCTATTAAGACAAAATTTGGAAAATACATTAAATTCCATAGAAGATTCTTAGTGATAGAAGACTCCAATTTATGTCAAGATTTATGGAAGATTTAATGAAGGCATTAAGAACCAAGAGAATGCTATCTATAGCATATTACCCTTAAACAGATGGACAGACTAAACAAAATAATCAAGAAATTGGGACATTCTTATAACACTATGTCAATTATCAATAGGATAATTGGATGGAATGGTTGAAAGCAGCAGAATTCCAGTACAATGACAAGAAACATGCAGTAACAGAACATATTCTATTTAAACTTAATTTTGGAAGACATCTATGGAAAGGGAATCTGATAGTGCAGATAGAATTTCTAAAACTAGAAGAATTCCTCATCAGATTACAAAGAAGTTGGGAAGAAGCCACAAAGTCAATGGAAATAGCAAAAAAAACTATAAAAAAGCAGTTTGATAAGAAAAGACAAAATCCACAAGGACTGAAGACAGAAGACAATATGTGGCTGAAAGCTAAGAATATCCATTTAAATTAACCCTCAAAAAGCTGGACCAGAAAATATACAGACCTTTTAAGATTTCAAAGGACATTGGTCAAGGAGTATTTTAACTGAAACTTTTAGAAGGATGGATGCTATATAATGTGTTCAATGAAGACCTGTTGACACAATACAAAGAACCATAGTTTAAGAGTCAGCATATGGAACTAGTGCCACCACCAGACATTATCAATGAGAAAGAAGAATATAAAGTGAAAGAAATCAGAAAGCATCAAAAACAAGGAAGGAAAACTCAATTTTTAGTACACTGGAAAAGATATAGGGATGAACATGATCAATAGATTACAGAAACAAGGTTGTCTCATGCAAAAGAGGTGATTGAAGATTATTGGGCAAGAATTCTGAGTCAAAACCTATAAGAGAGGGGGGTAAAATCTCAAATTGACAGTTTCAAGAATATTCAAACATCAAAATTCTCAAGTTTCTAACATCAAAATCTTCAATGGCTTAATAATTCACCACCACTCCTACTTCTCCTAACCCATACATATCTCAAACCCTTAATAACATGGCATTAGTCAAAATAATAAACAATGAAAAGAAAGACTGGACAAAGAAATACCACAAAATCATATAAGGAATTGAAAGAATAGTCAATATGCAGCTACAATTGCAGAACATTATCAAGTTGGTAGAAGAAGCTAATGTCCAAATTGTAGAAATAGAAACAACAATATTACAAGCCAGTGACAATCATCAAACACAGACAGCAAGAGATATCTTTATTATTTCTGAAGATTTATGAAATATCATCCAAAGTGATATGGAAAACCAGGTGTATCACATCCGAAAGCTGCTAGTAGATGAATTTAATAATTACAAAGGAAAAGAAAATGATTATGTTGAAGAATATATAAAATAAATACAAGACACATACAAGTAAGAAGATATAAAGATAAAGCAACCCAAAACTGATAAAAAGGGAAAAAAAAAATTCAGAACAAGGAAGTCTTACTCTATAAGCCTTATGAAACTGATTTTTCCAGACCCAAAACCTCTGAACCAATGTTCATTTAAGACAAAATCAATAATTTGGATATGTATATAAAGTTCATACAAGCATCAGTTAAAACAGTATCCTTCTATCCACCACCACACTATAAATCTATACAACCTCAAGAAGAACAAGATGAATAATATTGGAACAAAATTGCCATTGAGTTTTTGAAGAGAAATTATAATGCAAACACAATGAATGTAAACATAACAAGAAAGGGATTTCTAATTGAAATGTATATAGAAGGTTCATCCCATGAACCTTACTTTATCACATTAATGTTACAAGATCAACTTATTATGAGACCTACAAAAAAGATGGTCACATCTTATGTGGTAGGAAATCTAGCATTATTAGACTAGTTCATGGGAATATTAATGCTAAAAACAGGAATATTGTTATAATTATCTCCTCATGTTCATGGCATGGTTTCAACATATCTATAGGGTGGAGGGTTTGTTTGTTATGATGCAATGATTAGCTATGCTGTAGAAGATCTCAGTCAGCACCTCATATAGTAGGTGATAATTCCTTATTGTTTCCTTTCTGCTTCTTTATGTTCTGTAACATTATTAACATATGTAGACTATATATTTTACTTATAATCAATAGGTATATATAGCTGTAGATATAGTCCTGTATCTTTATGCTTTACCAATTGATCCTTTTCTACCTCTCAACTCAAGTCTTTGCCTAAGTTGCAACCTAAGCCAAGTCTAAGATCATAACAAAAAGTATCTTTATAAATTCTCAATGAAATTAGATTTCATACATATTATATTTGCTGATAACCGCTTATATATCAATGTCAGAGTTGTAAATAATAGACTTGATTTTATTCTATTTTTATTTTATTTTATTTTATTATCTGTTGAAGTCTCTTTTCTTTTTTATTTATTTTTAACTTAAGACAGAAGTGTGATGTGACATTATATATGATGGTCACACAAGTCACAAAGCGTGATTAATACGTGACATTTGTCACAGGTCAGTCACAGTCACAGCCACACAATCAGATAGCACAGAGAAGGTTAGAGAAGATCTTGAAATAGATAACATTATATAGTATGGTAACAACATGTTGACCTTATAGCAAGCACATGTAATTTAGGGTAGGATAGTTGTAAGTACACACAGACCATAGTCTGTAGTATATGAGACAGACTAATTTGTACTTGAAACTTTATCAAGTTCTTTTGTATTACTCAATACAAAAGTAGTCTTTCATCTTTACTCTAAGACTTAAGTTATAACAGTCAAATAGAAACAAGAACAAGAAAAGATTGTTCTTATGGTCCTTGTCTATATTAATGGTATAGCAGTCAATAGACCTAATAGTTATTATATTATTTCATTTAAGATAGCACTTGGTAATAATTTGTTGTA
>Ga0157363_1003556_pt1 | contig 14112 bp, 3 predicted proteins | sample AttsexASBM1_FD_111477 | JGI IMG/M metagenome (GOLD analysis project Ga0157363, IMG submission 111477) | Fungus gardens microbial communities from leaf cutter ant in Ribeirão Preto, State of São Paulo, Brazil - Atta sexdens ASBM1 | ecosystem: Host-associated > Fungi > Mycelium > Unclassified ...
CATCTTGTTTTCTTAGGATTTCCTAGAGATAAGTGTATAGTTGGTATTTATTAGACAATAAACTTAGAATTTTCTAAAGATTTGAAGTGCCTTGCTTCTCCACCTAGTCATTCTGACAGTTCCCCTCTGTTTTATTGAGATGTTTTGAGAGGTAAGCTACAAATCTTCACTTTTCATCTTTACACTCCATTGGTAAAACTTCTTCTGTTACATAATTGTTGTGGTAAACACTAACCAAGACAGTCAATAGTACACTAAGCAATCTTATAGATGAGAATCTCATGAGAATTACAAAAGAACTTGACAAGGAGTTTTCAGTATATTTTTACACTATATATACTAGTAATATCTAGTCTGTGCTAATGATAAATAACCCTATCCTAATGTCTATATGTCTGCCATAAGTACACAATGTGTATACCATGAAGTGAATATACTGTTGACATATACCTTGATGTCATTCTTTCAGTCTCTTCTTCTAGATTTTAGGCCTATGACATTATATTATGTAATATATTATGTGCCTCTTCATTGTTCAAGAAATAAAAGAAAAATAAAAGAAAAGAAAAAGAGAAATTCAATCAAAGAAAATAAATAAAAATAAAATAAAATAAAAATAAAATATAAGGGTTCAAGCATACCATAACAATAATCTGATATATCTACTTTTATCCTTATTTTTTTATCTAGGTCTGGTACCACTAACACCAGTTCTTTTTTAAATCTTTTCTTCAACTCTCTAAATACTATCACAAAATGAACTACTTACTTGTTTGTGATATCTAAATCTTGGGTATACTCTCAGAGATTTAAGAGTAATTCAGAAATTTAATAATGATGACAATCATGATAAAGATTAATACAGATGTCAATGATAATAAGAAATAATAAGAAATAAATGATGTTGTTAAGTCTAATCCTCAGACATAGAAGTATTTATACAAAATAATGATGGTCTGTATACAAGCTATTTCCATCACATAATCAATACTTATATCTGGTAGGGCTGTTATCTGTCATAGCAGATGTCAGGCTAATTTTAAAAGGTAACTAATCATGTCACTATATTGATATACTTATATCTCTATAAATACTAATCTTTATATGATAAGTACTTTCCAGTACAAGTTTAATCATAGAAATCCATTCAATTATTCCTGAGATAATAACCAATGAAACTTGTGGTTACTAATAGTCTGATATCTCAGTAATCTGTTGTAACTTTTGTACATTCCACATATGTGCAGATAGCCATTATTTGGCTTTCCAGTGCAAATTAGTTTAAAAATTGGTCCAATAGTTGTGGAGATACAAGTTGAATGAAGTTTGTGACAAAAATCTTTTCTTATTTCTCCATCCAATCCCACTTCTGATTCTTTTTCACTAAGTTATGCAATAGTCTAATTATAGATACAAAATCTTTAATAAACCTGTGATAGTAGTTGCCTAATTCTAAAAACTTCTGTATATTCTTAACTTTTCTAGAAGTTAGCTAATCCAATACTTCTTTCATCTTCTCTTCTTCTATCTTGATTCTCTAAGGTTATTTTGGGAAGTCTGCATCACTGAGCTCTTTATATGAAGTTTCCCTACTCTATATATTTCCAAGCCAATTCTATAGGCTTTCATCTACAGTATGAACCATAAGATAGAAATATAGTTGTATTTGAAAGAATACTATTTTATTTGTATTCTTCTATAAGAAGTACAGTTATTTATATTTTTTAATATATTTATTTTCAAATATCTCTGTATCTTAACATCTTTTAAAGCATTTAAATCTTCCATCAGCTTTTTCTGTTGCTCCACGGTCATTTATCTGATATCCAACCTTACTGAACACTCATGAACCATATAGTTGAGATCTTCATAGCAGTAGTATCCCCTTACTAGTGTGAGATGGAGTTTTTATATAATATTTACCTCTATAGAGACTTTAAAGAAACACTGATAGTAGCTGGCATAAAAGTGCTATATCATATACCTAAGTTCAAACCCATAAATAACCTATCTTTTATAGTGGTGTTATTATTCTGTAAGACTCTGTACATAACCTATCTTCCACAGCAGTATTATTCCTCTGTAATATTTCTGCTTATAACACATCTTTCACAGCAGTCTTATATCTCTGTTTAAAATCTACAAGTGCTTAGTCTTTCACAATAGAGTTTATTTCTATCTAAACTTCTGTCAGTATCTCATTACTGAAAACATCCACTCAGTATATGTAAGAGAACCTACTGTCTTGTCAAAATTTAAGTTACCAATACCACCAATATTTGTAGTCAATTCTTAGGACCTCTCTTTACTTAAGATTTAAGTCTCAACTCTGCCACAAACCCTACTGAACCTCTACTGAATATCTTCCCTATAATTATAACAACCTACTCTCTCCTACTACTATCTAATAAACTCCTACTATTCTACAACATTTGAGATCTCTCTGCTAAGGTTTCTAACTACCTGATCCTATCATTCTGGAGTTAGGTTAGCTAATGTTCTATCTAATATCTTAACTGATTAGAATAAATACTTGGGTATTTAGAGTAGCTACTGTTTCTGAGAAACTCCATCTTATTCTCTTAAAATTATCTGGAGGCAAGTTATATACTTATTAACTGTGAATAATAGAACTTAGAATTATTTAGAGATTATAAACTCTACATAAGTCTATAAACTTTACTCAGTTGTCCTAACAGCAAAATAAAATTCTCCTTCTAGGACTTTAAAGTATCAATTAGTTTAGCAGCTTTAAATTGCCCACCCTGATATCTCAACCTTTCTCACTATTTCTTGCTTCTCAACCAATACCTATTAAGGTAACTAGGCAAAGAATATGGAGTTTCAACAGAGTTTATAACTCCAGGGAAATCCTAAGATAATATTGACTAATAAGAGTACATATGCAACTTATCTTCAAGAAAATCCTAAGAGAACAGAATAGAGTTCCAGTATCTAGAAACTCTCCTTGTTACTCTTAACCTCATATTTCACTTCTACCAGACTTTAGCAGTAATCAATAAATAGGACAAGATTTTTTGAGCTATTATTCTCTATACATCTGATTACTCATAGACCAGTTTTTATATGACTAAAACAAAGTCCTCTAAACCCTTTTATTCTTTAGAAGTAATTAAGCCTCCAAGTGGTCTAAGAGCCTTTTCTATCAAGAATTCACTACTAGAGTCTTTTTTCATTATTATATAGCCTGAGTTTGAGCAGTTCTTCCATAAGCAGTTCTTTCCAATTAATACTTCTACTAAAGCTGTTAACAAGTTAGAAGAAATAATATACTACTAAGGAATTAATATTGTAAAAAACTACCTGAATGAGTTTCAAACCCTAATATCAAAAGCTAGTTATACAAACTTTCCCACTACATTAGTCAATTTTGCTACAGACTTCAAACAGCAATTCAGAACCAGATTTTAATCTTGTCAGTAGAAAGACTTAAAGATATAGACCTCTCTGTATAGTTTAAGGCTGTGTGTAGAATAAATTAGATCTAATAAGTAAATAAAGTATTTCAGTTAACCTAGTATAACACTTCTATCTCCTCCTTCAACCTCCAAGCTCTGCAGAGTTTATCTGTTCTCTCTCTCCTCTAATAGCTAACCTTTGTCTCATTAACATTTATACATCAACTACTACCAGTGCTTGACCATTGAAAGAGAACTCACCTCTCTAAAGTTTGACTAGCCCTAAAGTTTTAAAGGAGAGGAAAGAAGTTCAACAAAGTCAAATAAATTTATAGAACAAGGGCTTAACCCCTTGTAACTTGTAAACTCTATCCTGTGCTAACCAGAAATTGTCCACTGTAGAAATCCAAACCATATAGTCCACAAGTGTCTAACAAGATTAGATATGTAACAATTAACTGCTAAGCAATAGAAGGAACTGATAAAGAATCTGAACATATTAAAGAATATTAAAGAAACATAATAGTAAGAGCCCATATAAGAAGAAGAATTAGATGATAACTTAGGTAATCAGGATTTTACATAAAGCAGCTAGCAATTTGTATACTCCAACTGCTAGTAAATAAGTTTGCTATACTTGAGATAGAAAAATATATTCTCAAGAATAGTAACTTATTAGATATATTGTTTGCTTATCTTATACTAACCCATGATCTTTGCTAGACATCCCAAGTAAGAGAAAAAATTCCTCTATGCTCAACTATCAATACTCTCAATATCTATAGAACCTTATTATATCTTTCTATTATCCTAGAAACCACTGGTATTACTGAATTATTCTCTATGCAAACACTAGTAAACTCAGAGCTACAGAGTTCTTTGTTCTTTGTAGAAAAACACTATGTGAACACTTATAAGCTCTTAAAGCCTATACTAGTCTATAATATTGATAGCACTCCTAATGAAGATAGTTAAATATCTAAGATAGTAGATAAAGTTCTATACTACCAGTTACATTCTAAACAGGTCTTGTTTGTCATGCCAAGTCTGGACAAGTAAGACCTTATTCTGAGTTTCATGTGGTTAAAGAAACACAACTCCAAGATGAACTAGAAAAAGAAAGAAGTAGTTATAGCATGATGTCTTGTATGCTGCACCAGTTGTTAAAACATTTGGAATGCCAAGAAATACTGGGAGAAGTTCTGAATAAAGCACTTGTCTTATTCATATTCATGCTAGTCATATAGCATATTAGTCTTCTAACCAAGACTTATAGTATTTATTAGTAGTCACTTGAAGTTGTTATTATTATTTCTATAGTATTATAGTCTAGTGAAAACACATACAAACTTCTTAATGGTATATCTTTTCTCATCTCTATTGATTCATAAGCACAAAATATAACTAGTAAATATGTCACAAACTTCATTTAACTTGTATCTTTACAACTACTGGACTAATTCTTACAAACAAAGTTGCACTGGAAAGCTCCAAATAAAAGCTATTTGCACAAATATTGGATTTCCAAAAGTGACAACAGATTACTGAGATATCAGACCATCAGTAACCAGAAATATTTATTGGCTATTATATGAAGATTAGTCTTATCTGAGGAGTTGTAAGTGCCTAGGAACTCCAGATGATATTTGGATAAGGTATTTCACTATTACACCACTACAATATATACTATAGTAAAATAGTCTAAGCACATGGTCCATGTACTTGACTAATCAATATCTACAACTATAATTAACTAAATAACTATAATACTACTGTAGCAGACTAAACAATAGGAATTAGAACAAGATAAAGGCAGTTATCAGTCCATCAGGAGCTAGTCTAGGTAATAACCAGCCTAGGAGTGTAACTAAGCCTCTATAGAGTGGATCTGGACTTATAGTATTGCCAATATCCTCTAATAGCTATTATTTTGGAGATAGCTAAATGTTATAGCTTGTATTGGAAAGTGCTCATCAAACAATAACTAATAATATGTGGTACATTATATGAATGTGCTCTTAATATATATAGATCTAGTCTATTTCTCACTTTGGTATATGACTAAGAAAATACATCTCAAACCTCTACTATATACTAGAAAGAGTTAGGTGATCACTTCTACATGATTCAGTAGTACCTAGAATCTTCAGTTCTCAACCTCTACATAGTAGCTACTTTCTCCTAGTATCTCTTATAAATCTTCTACTGTAACTAAATTAAAAACAATGTTATTATTATTTTTTTGCATGTTCAGTAGTTTAAGTCCATGTTCACTAAAAAGACTTTGATAAAATATTACAAAATAAACTACTCACTTGTTTGTGATATCTAAATCTTAGATACACTCTTAGAGGTTTAGGAGTAATTCAAAAGTTCAAGAGAATAATAATAATGAACAAAAATGATAATTGATCAAAGATATTGTTAAGTCTAAAGTCTAATTCTCAGATATAGAAATATATATATAAAAAAGTGATGGTCTATACACAAGCTGTTTTGATTACATAATTAATACTCATATCTGATGAGACTATTATCTGTTATAGTAGATATTAGGCTAATTTTAGAAGGTAACTAATTATATCACTATATTGATATGCTTATATCTCTATATATCATCAAATTTGATGAGTACTTTACAGTATAAGTTTAATTATGTGAATTTGTTTAGGTATTTCTGAGATAATAACCAATGAAACTTGTAGTTACTAATAGTCTGATATTTTAGTAATCTAAATTTTTCAATTTTCAGAGAAATCCTAAGTATTATTATTCACAATCACCAAATATACAGCTTATTTCCAAAATAGAGTTTTCTGGAGATAACAGCTACTCTCAATATCTAGAAGTTTATTTTAATTAAGTGGAATATCAGGCAGAACATTTGGTAATCTAACTACAAAATAATAGAACTAGATTGTTAGAAACTTCAATATAGCAATCTCAAATATTGCCAGATAGTGAAAGCTCATTAGTTAATAGTTAAGAAAAGTGAGTCAATAATCAGAGAAAAGCAAACAAGGGTCTAGTAGTATTGTAATGGAGTATCAGTAGAGAACTTAACTTGAAGAGCAAAAGATCTATATCTATAGAGTTGACTATGGCTTTGGCAGATACTACAGACTTAAATTTTGATAAGATAATAAGTCTCCTTATATTCTAAGTTAATAGAGTATCTGAAATATATTCTTTCCTCCTCTGGACTTAACATATTAGATGACAAGATCAAGATTATTCAGTATTTCTTAGGATTTGCAAACTTTTACTATCTTATCTTCAATTATTCATCCTACTAATTTATCTTATCCAGAAGAACATATCTTAGAAGTTCAATGATTTCTGCCATAATAATTTTAACTTACTCAAGAAAACATTTACATTTGTACTTATTTTTACCTACTAGATCTCTAATGCTTACCTTATCATGGAAAAAGATGCCTCTGACTATACTCTTACTACAATCCTCTCTATCATAGATAAAAACAATAAATTTCACCTAGTATCCTTTTATTCTAGGGCTTTAACTTTCATAGAGTTAAACTATGATACTTATGACAAGAAAAGTTTGGTTATTTTTGAAGCTTTCAAAATTTAACACTGCTATTTTGAGGGTCCAGACTTTTCTATCAACATTATAAGTATTGTTCTACTACCAAGATACTTATCTGTAAATAAGCACAGTAATTCAAATTCTTCTCACAGTTTAGCCTTGTCATTTGGTTCTACCCAGGTCATTCAGATACCAAACTAGATGTATCATAGTACACTTGAACCCTTATATTTTATTTTGATTTCTTTTTATTTATTTTCTTTGATTTGATTTCTCTTTTTCTTTTCTTTTTCTTTGATTTCTTGGATGATAAAGAGACACATGACCATGGTTGTATGATGTGTCACATGACATTATATCATAGGTCTAGAACTTAGGAGAAGAGCTAGAAGAATAATATCAAGATAGATATTTATAACATGTTTATCTCATAGGATATACATGGTGTACTCATAGCTAATATATAAACATTAGGGTAGGATTATTTATTGCTAGCATAGACTATGTATTTATAGTATAAATAAGATAGCAATATATTAGAGACTTCTTGTTGAGTTCTCTTGTGATTTCTATGAGATTCTCATCTTGTAAAAGTACTTAGTATACTATTGACCATCTTGGTTAGTGGTTGCCACAACAAGATTGTCAGAGTTCAAGACGGTGGACTCTAAATATTTTCTTTTCTTATCTTATCTTTTATTTTTTATTTTTTTGGAGACTTAGAGTTAGAGTTAATGTGATGTCACTATCACATTGATGTGACTAGGTGTTACGAATAAGTCACATGACAATGTCACTGTCACACAATCACATGTTGTAGAGAAGAATGTAGAAGGTTCTGGAAAAATAATGTTATACTACATGTTTAACATATGTTGACCTTAATGCAAACACATGGCTGTTTAGGGTAGGCTAGAAGTAGTTAGCATGGACCATGGAGATTTAAGGTAGACAATTCTGTACAGAGTTCTCTATTGAGTTCTCTTGTGTTTTACTCTAATACAAGGTTTCTCTTCATTGACCTACTCTAAGGTCTTTGAATTGTAACAAAGATGCTCTCACTAAATAATAAGACATTTATCCTAAAGAGAAAAATACTGGCTATACCACAATTAATTCTCACAACTTTAAACTTATTTTTATCTATAAACAACTTGTGGTCTCCATTAGAGCAATAATCTTAATTTCTCCTTCATCTTATACAGCAACTATTGTTAATCTTGATACTCTTCATTGAGATATCCATATATCACTCTCAAGTGACCCTATTACTGCAAAACACATTCTATAGAAGACTGCTAGTTCATAAACCCCTTAGATCTTTTTATTCTTAACAGTAGAACATATAGATTATTTTCTAGCAACCTCCACATATATGTTTTTTAGTATAATCATAATCATATCCTAGCTGGCCACTTTAGTTAAAATAAAACACTAAAACTCATCCACTATGGATATTTCTGACCAAGCCTTTGCACAGATATATAACAATTCTGGAAATTCTATATTACTTGTGTATAATCCAAATCTCAGTATTACAAGCTCTATAAATCTCTCAAACAACTTCCTATCCCCAAACATCTCTAGAATTCTATTTCTATGCATTTTATCAAGAAACTTCCATTATTCTCCAAGTTTGGCAATATTCTGGTAATTGTCAACTAACTTACCAAGCAGGTGATTTTCATCTCTATACACAATACTATCACCTCTATAGACATAGCATGAATTTTTGTTCTTTATATGTTTTCTAAGTATAATGTTCTCTCTCATGTTACCTTTGACTATAGTTTAGAGTATGTCTCAAACTTCTTTCTCTCTAGGTATAACTCTGAACATGTCTTTACACTTCAGATTACCACCCTGAAGATGACAGACAAACTAAATGTATGAGCCAAATTCTGGAGTAATATCTTCTTGTATATTATAACTACTAATAAGACAACTAGTCTGAATTCTTACCTTTCATAGATTTTTCCTACAATAACGCTCACAGTGCTACTACTAGTATTTTCCCTTCTTTGCTAATAAGGGCTATCATTCCAGTATTTCATTTTACTCTAAATATAATATTGCTTCCTTCCAAACCTACAACTTTACTATCAATCTTAATAAATTATAAAGTATTCTCAAAACTGAGATTTCTGTAGCCCAATAGTAGTACCAAAAGTCTGCTAATGCATAGTGGTCTCCCATACCTAGTTTCAAAGTAGGTAATAAGATCTTTGTAAAAGCTCAATTCTTTAGAACCACCTGGCCCTCTAAAAAGCTCTCCAAAATATCTTAGTTCCTATGAAATCATTGCTTAACCCAGTATCTTATCATTTGCTTTTCACTTCCCAAAGCTTATATACTCTGTACATTCAGTCTTTTATATCTCCATACTCAAACCAGTTATTTCTAACACTTTCTCAGAGAGAACTCAACCTATTCCAGCACTTGTTATCTTCAGTAGAGAACCTAAGTACAAAATCTCATAGATTGTGAACTTTAAAATTGACTGTCAAAAAGCTTGTAAACTTCTCTACAAGATTATTTGGCTAGGGTATGAAGACACTAAGGACAAATCTGAGTAGCTTTCTACTACTAAACTCACTTATGTTACAAACTTGGTTACTGATTTATATAGTGCTTATCCTGCCAAGCCTAGCTCTCTTTCTTTGTTCTGATCATAATTGCTACTAATGGTATTGTATACTTGAACTCCAAAAATTTATTTTGATTTTCTTTTTATTTTATTTTATATTTCTCTTATTTATTAGACAATGAAGAGGTATTTAACCATAGTTACATAACATATTACATAACAATATGTTATAGGCCTAGAATCTAGGGGAAAGAGATAAAGGAATAATATCAAGATATATGTTTACAGCATATTCACCTTATAGTGTATATATAATATATTTATAGCTAATACATGAGCATTAGAATAAGGTTATATATCATTAGCATGGACCATAAGTTAGTAGTATATATAATATAGGAATATATTAGAAACTTCTTGTTAAATTCTCTAATGAAAGAAACGAGTGATAAAGAGTGACATGAACAAACATAGTTGTGCAGTAGTAGAATAAAGCACTTAATAGAATCTGAAGTTTTTTTTTTTTTTTGTGGATGACCAAGTCTCAGTCTAAGTTACAATCTAAGTTACAATGATAATGTAGAGTATGAGTCCAACATGATGATGAAAATAGAACTAAAAATAATTGTGATATTGAAACTATTATTTTTGATATTCTCTTATGATTCTTATGAGACTTTTGTTATATAAGATTACTTAGTGCACTATTGATTGTTTTAATTATTGGTTACTATAATAGCTAAGTCAAAACTCTAGTCTCTACACACTTCTCACAGAATTTTTTAAAAAAATTTCCTTATAATAATCCTAATTATCTTTCTCTTACTTATTTTTCTCTTAAAATCAAACAAGAAATTCATTTAGCAATAATAAAAATAAAACCTAATTTCTAGCAGGAAACAAGAGACAATATTTGTGCTCTTACTATCTTCTCTTCCTTAACCACTGTTCATTCCTCTACAAACTCTTCTTGGTAGCTTCTATCTACTACTCTCTCCTCCTCTTCATCTTTCTTTTCTCTGGCCTCTACCTTACCTTGAAGTTACCCCAGAATTTCTTCAATTTGGCTGTAAGGTAATCTTATTAGTATTCAGAATATTTTTTAGAGGCTGGCAGTATTCTCTTGAGCTGGAATGTATCACTGCTTAATCATAATATATACCATGTAAACCAGATGAATATTTAGTAAAAATACATTTATTATAGGGGTTCTCACTCTCATCTTTACTGCCTCCTCTCTACAGTCTTTCTTTGCCTGCTTCTCTTCCACTTTTTTCAATGGAGATAGCTACACCTTATCTTCTAAGAAAATCTCTAAGAAATCATTATATCTTTTCTTCTTCACTACTGGAATCTCAATGCTATCCTTAATGTTAGATCTCCTCACCAACACCTCCAGCTTCTCCTACTGTTGTTTTTTTACTTCTTTCTCAGCCTACTTCCTCTTCTCCTCCTAACATGCTGAAGAGACAAAGAGTAGTTAACAAGGAATGAGAATGACTAATGAACTTCATAAGATTTGAGAATTAAGAAGAAGAATAGGAGTAGATAATGGAGTACATTTAAATGCTTTGTTCACTTGCTTAGCTTGGTCTATTTGTCTTACAGCATCAAACCATATAGAAGAGTCTATATTTTCTAGTCTTTCCACTAGCAGGATCATGATTTGGTTTTGGATTGCTGTCTAAAGTCTGTGGCAGAACTTGACTACTATAGTATGTAGATCAGTATAGCTAGCTTCTAATATAAGAGATTGAAACTTATTTAGATAATATTCTATTGTGTGACTTTTCTAGTAATATGTTGTCTCTTCAAGTTAGTTCACTACCTCTATAGTAGCATTGATTAGAAAGAAGTACTCTTGGAATAGTTGCTTAAAGTCAGGCTATGATGTGATAGAGAAGGTTCTAGTGGTTGATTTTTGACAAAAAATGTTTTTAGATCATTTGGAGATGTAACCACTTCTAAAAAAGGACAGAGTCCAGAAGATCTTGTCTTGGTCACAAGTAAACTGGTCTGGAGATAGCTATATGTAGAGAGAGCAGAAACTAAGAAAGGTACAGCTTATTTGACAATTATCTACAAAGTTTATAGAAGAGAAAATGTTTAGAGGAGAAAGAATGTTTGGGTGAGAACAGTAGAGCTTATTTGTAGATATAAAGTATTAGTAGAAAAAGAAGGTTTAGAGGTAGAGAAAAGAGATACATTTATAAATACAAGGACAGAGTTAGATACTAAAATTAACAGATCTTGGAGTTAGCTCACAAAACTAGTAAGAATACTATTAGTATTATGTTCTGAGGTATTCTAATGCTCAGCTACTTCTCAAAGATAATGCTGAAAGAGCTCCAGAGCTGTAAGAGAACTCTCTGCTTCACCTAAATTCAAGTCTGTAGCACCTGTTAAAGCCCAAGCTAACTATTACAAAATGAACTACTTACTTATTTGTGATATCTAAACCTTAGGGGCACTTTCAGAGGTTTAGGAGTAATTCAGAAGTTCAATAATAATAACAATAATGATTAAGATCAATATAGATGTCAATGATAAATAATGAAGATTGATGAAAATTGATGTTGTTAAGTCTAAGATCTAATCCTTAGACATAAAAGTATATATATACAAAATAGTGATAGTCTGTGTACAAGCTGTTTCCATTACATGATCAAAACTTATATCTTGTAGGACTATTATCTGTCATAGCAGATATTAGGCTAATTTTAGAATATAACTAATTATATTACTATATTAATATGCTTATATCTCTATAAATACTGATGTCTATATAATATATTATATATTATTAGAGATGGTTTGATAAGTACTTTTCAACACAAGTTTGATTATGGGAATCCATTCAGTCATTCCTGAGATAATAGCCAATGAAATTTATAGTTACTGATAGTCTGATATCTTAGTAATTTGTTGTTTCTTTTGTACATCCTGTATATGTGCAAAAAGCCCTTATTTGGGGCTTTCCAGTGCAACTTGGTTTATGAGAATTGGTCTACTAATTGTAAGGATACAAGTCAAATAAACTTATATTAATACCCTACTACAACACTGTTGGACTCTCTCAACTCCTACAGCATTGTTATAAATGCTTATTTACTTTCTCATAGCTGTCAACACACTTCTTTTAGCCAATAACTAATGAACTTTCACTATTCAGCAATATTCTACTAAGGTTTCTAACTATATAGCTTCATTATTCTGTAGTCATATTATCAAATGTTCCATCTGATGTTGTAGCAACCACTAATTAAAACAATCAATAGTGCACTAAGTAGTCTTATATAGCAAGAGTCTCATGGAGATTACGAAAAAACTTGACAAGGAGCTTCCAATGTATTTCTACACTATATATACTACTAACTTATGGTTTATACTAATGATAAATAATCCTATTCTAATTATTAGCTATAATATATATACTATAAAGTAAACATGCCATAAACATGCACCTTGACATTATCCTTTCAGTTTCTTCTATAATTTTCTAGGCTTATGATATCATGTCATTTAATATGTCATGTGACCATGGTTATATGCCTCTTATCATCCAAGAAATAAAAGAAAAATAAAATAAAGGAAAAAGAAAAAGAAAATCAAAGAAAATAAATAAAAGAAAAGTAAAATCAAAATAAAATATAAGGGGTCAATTGTACCATGACAGTACCCTCTCCTTAAGGTTCTGCCTCTAGATGAACTTGCTTCCCTTTCCCTTTCCATCTCACCTAACTTCTCTCCAGCTTCTTTAAATATTCATCTTCAAACTTCCCATTATTCCACCCAAATGAGATTTTTACTATATAATTTTTCAGTAATTCACTCCTTTTAAGCACCTCTGCTTCCAGATTCAATGCATATTCCTTCCTCTTCTCTTTTTTTATCTATACTCTTCTTATCTCTTTTTTTCTGATTTTCTTCTTAAATTCTTCCATTAAGTCCATTGTATTTCCTAAGTTCTCTAACTCCTCCCAAGTGTCTTTGTCCACTGTATATTTCTTTTACCTAACTAAATACTTTGGCTTCCCTCTCACATCTCTCCTATTCAATATCTTCTTAATCTTATACTCCTTCTTTCTATTTATTTTTATTAGAAGAGGCAGGATCTTTGTCTTTCCCTCTACCTACTTCTGATACATCACTATCCTACTCACATTAACCACCAGGTAGATCGTCATTGATGCTGATAACTCCAACTCCACTGTATTCTCTGATATTATTTTATTTTATTTTATAAGGTTCTACAAACTTCTCCATCAACTTCTTTATCTCCCTATTCCTTATCTGCCACATCAAATCCTTTGTACTCAACAACCCCCTATCTCCCACCTCATACTTTACTGCCTCCTTTCTATATCTACATATTTTTTTTATATCTTGTGATTTTTTCAATGTTACTTTCACTTCCTCATGCATTTTCTTTATTTTCTTCACAAACTCCTCTGGTTTTTCATGCTTCTCCTTTTTTCTTATCTCAAAGCTTATCCTTGGTTCTTTTCTATAGTTAACTTTATATGGTAATGACTTTGTTACTGTATGTACTTTGC
>Ga0157363_1003557_pt1 | contig 14111 bp, 15 predicted proteins | sample AttsexASBM1_FD_111477 | JGI IMG/M metagenome (GOLD analysis project Ga0157363, IMG submission 111477) | Fungus gardens microbial communities from leaf cutter ant in Ribeirão Preto, State of São Paulo, Brazil - Atta sexdens ASBM1 | ecosystem: Host-associated > Fungi > Mycelium > Unclassified ...
ATGTTATAAAAATATGGGGATAGATTCGTTTTTCGACGACGTTGTTGATTCGTCGCTCTATGATTCATGCATGATTTTGACAAAACTGTCACTCATTTCTTTGGAACGATCTGGAGTAGTTTATTTACAATATGTTTTTAATTATTTTATCAAATATTTTTCTTTTTTTATCTTAGTTCCCAACTGTTTAAAATCTAGCTGAAAGATTATCATTACAAATTATATGTATGATATGTATGAGAAGTTTGAGAATTCCAATAATTATTTTGTTAAACATTATTAAAGACATTTAACATATTTTTATAGAAATTATTATGTAATACATGTAACATATTAAAAAAAAAATATTTTATATATTTTAATCAAATAATTTGCTGCAACTTTTAATGGGATTTAAAATATTTCCATTAAGTATTGTCAAAGATATCGCGATATAGAATATTTTAGAAATTAATATTTTATAACATTGAATTATAATTTTTTATAAATAATTTTTCCACTTTAGAAATTAATTTCATATATATGTTAAATCTTAATAACATGCTTTCTAATAGTATTCTTTTAATAGCATGCTCAATTAATTGTGAAATAAATAAAAATCTCTTGTTTATTTTTTAGTGAGGAATTCAGATTTATTTGAATTGTTGGACTAATTACAGCTTAAAAATATTAAATATATGAATACAAATTCTTCTTTTCTGATATTCCTGAAATGGGTTTCATTTTCTTACAAGAAAGTAACAAATAAAATATTCTGTGTATATAATTCGATTGATTCGAGGGAAAAGATATTACGATATGCAACATCTTTACCTAAAAAAATTTTTGTTGACATCACCAAATTATATCTATTATATACTAGACTACATTGGAAATTATAAATTATTTATATATGAGAACTATGAATTATTTCTTACAGGCATTAATGACAAAATTGTTAATGGAATCTGTAAGGTGGTATCACTTACTCTACATAGATATAAAGATAGTGCTTCTCAGTCCTACGTGAAAAACCTAATTGTAGAATTAATTAAAAAACAACCAGATGCTACTATCAAACATATGACAACTGTAATTTCGGAGCAAGCTACCTGGCATAAGAATGTGGTTGCAACGTAAGTCGTATTCAAGAATAAATTTTCTATCAGTTATCTACTTACAATAATATTTTTCTAAAATGATTCTTTTAGCTTGAACACTGCTCTAACTGCATATATCGCATTAAAGTGGTCAACTTTACTTATTTTTCATGGATATCATGAACATTTAATTCAAATGGATGAATCTTTAGCAAAGCTCATTGAGGCACAAGCAAATTTATCTGCTGCAGCTTTAGCGTCTGCAGATAAAAAACTTGCTAACAAGGTATATATGTTACTCGCACACGAATGGGAAGCCATTAAAGATTTAGAACCTTATGTTGAACATTTAATAAAATTGGAGCTTGGTAATGGTGTAATTATTTTAGCCAGTTTACTTACAAAATATTTAGTTGCTACAAAAAAGAATGATTTGGTGGAGCATTTGAAGGTAAGCGAAACAAGAATATATACACACATACACATAATTTTTTAATAAATTTTATATAGTGTGTTTTTTTTTTAAATTTCAGTCAAATATGATAGATGTTTTTATAAAAGTGACGATTAGTTGTAAGAAGAAACCAGATTTGTATGTAGTCGATGCAGCTGTGCCACTTCTTCGGAGATTGACTCACGAGGAATTCAAAACTCAATTACTTCCCGCTTTACAAAAAGCTATGTTGCGAAATCCAGAAATCATAATCGAATCAGTTGGGCACATTTTAAATGGATTGAGTCTTGACTTGAGTCAATATAGTCAAGAAATAAGTAAAGGATTATTTGCCAATCTACATTCTAAGGAGGATTTGGTCCGAGATGAAGCAGTTGAAGCGTGCCGTAAACTTGCTATACAGTGTTCCGATACGACGGCTGTGGAAATATTGTTATCGTCCATATTTGCAGTATTTCATGGATCGGAGGGTAAACTCACGGTTGCGACACATAAGATATCTGTTCTGCAAGGTGCTGGCAATCTCAGTTACAATGTGGCTTCGGGTAGCAGCGTACAGAAATTAGCCGAAACGGCTTGTGAGCATTTTGTTAAAGTACTCGAGACCGAAGTTCACGAGAAGACACTGATACACGCTCTTGAAATGATGGCACTGTGGTCAAAGAAATTCTCGTCTAATGTACCAAAAATTGTTGTAGATGCTTTTAAAAAGGGTATGGCGGCGAAAACGTCCACTGCTGCAGTGCGTACTGCCTATATCAAGTTATTCTTCTCGACTCCCGCCTCTTCGTACTCTGGCGTGATAGCACCGATTCTTGCACAGGCAATAACAAGAGCTACTCAGCAATGCGCACAACCAGCGGCGGTAACCGAAGGTCTGGTCGCTTCGTATTTGCTACTCAAATTCGTATTAGCTGACCAAGTGGAGAATGACAAACAGAGTGTGCTGTGGAATGCGATAGACGAGCAAATATTCTTTTCCGAAAAATTTCTGTCGACATGCAGCGACGATATTTTGTATCATCTTATGTTACTCTGTGAACGTCTTATCACTGAATTCTCCGATAAATTGAACGAGAAAGCTCTAACTGGGATTCATCGAGCGATCGTGTCTTGCTCCACTGCCCCAAATTCTGCGACAAGACAACGGTGTTCTCCGTTAGTCAAGAAAATTATGACCGGTTTGAGCACGTACGGGCCAGCGCAGGCGTTGTTAACAGAATTTAACAAATTTTTGGAAAATGTTAAAATCAAGTCAGAATCGGATAAAGAAAATAAAGAAGATACCTCAATGGGAGAGATTACTGGCAGGTGTCTCGCTGATGGATTGTTTGCCATATGCTCAGGTTCCTTCTTATTCGAAGCACATACCTATCAAATGACCAGAGATGCTCTGCTTCCATCTCATCACCCGGCGCTGCTCAAAGCTGTACCAAATTTATGGTTTAAAATTGCCAAGAATTACAAACTCGTACCAAAGGATTTCTTACGTACCTACAGCAACGAAGTAAGGAAGATGTTAATCCAGAATTATAAACCGGTGCCGAACTACGAAAATGCACTTATAAAAATCGTATCACTTGCACCGGACGCTTTTCTATCCGCTCTAGTGTCGAACGTTACGAGCAAACTTGACGATCCAGAGATCTTACGAGTTACCAAGGACGAATATTTCACGTATCTTATTCCCGAGGGAGAGCTTTACGATAAGAGCGTATTGCCTGTTAACGATGAGAACGATATTCTTAGTTCTATGAATATGAAAAGAGAAAGTAAAGTTTACTCATTCAAAGAACAGCAAGAGGAGCTTCAACTACGGCGCGAGTTGTATGAGAAACGAAAGAGAGAAGGTAAGATAAAGGAACCAAAGTTGACGCCTAAACAAGAAGAAACTATAAAGGCACAAATTGCGAAAGAGAATGGAATTCGCAAAAGATTAACCGAATTGAAAGCTAAGATAGATAACACTGTGTCTCTAGTAGCATGCTCGATACGCGGCAATCAGCAAGAGTTATCTTTGTACTTAAAGGATCTTCTACCAACTATTTTGAAGAATCTAAGTTCTCCATTGGCAGCACCCGAGATGTCGGAGCTTTATGTATCTCTTCGTCAAACAGTGACAATAGATAACAGTGCGATTCTAGGTGACCTTATTGCTCACGTTACGCTGCGACAGTTGCAACCGCAGTGCGACTTGGACCAATCTTGGGAAGAAGAAAATTTAGATGTGGCGGTTAAAAGAACGTTGAATCTTATACATGCAGTGACGATCAAGAAGAAAGAATTGTTCACGGCGCCTGCATTCTGTTACGTTTTTCCCTTTATAAGGAAGACTTTGACATCATATAAGGATGAGGGGATGATCGTACAAGGACTGCAATTGATTCAAGAACATGCTAGACAGAGAGGCAGCACCGATTTGAAAGATCTCAGGCATCCTAGACTTTTACCACGCAAGCAAATGTTCGATTTGCTTATTGAACTTATGGAGACCACCACGAGCCGAGTGCAGTCTCATGCGGTAGCGACTTTGCTAGATGTCGCACAATCTGGCAGCGGTCAACCGGGTACGGCAATCGCCACTAGCGAGGACATAGACTCGTTGATTGGCGCATTACAGAATTCGTTGTCGACCGTGAGAGACGCGGCTCTTAGAGGATTGACGGTGATACGACAAGCCTTCCCATCTCAAAAGGAGGATCAGGATCAGTTCAATAGACTCACAAGGAGAGTGTGGATCGCTCAGTTTGACGTAAACGACGAAAATAAGATCCTCGCTAATGAATTGTGGAACGCGGCTGACTTTACCGCACAAGCGGAGATCCTCTGCGAAGAACTGATCCAGGATATCGCTCATCCAGTCGAACCGGTGCAACAAGCGGCCGCACACGCGCTAGCCCAGAGCTTGGCCAATGTGCCGCATTTAACGCCAACTGTGTTAGATAATCTGTTACAATTATATCAGGAGAAACTGGCTATGATCCCACCAAAGTTGAACGATTTTGGTCGAGTAATCGAACAGCCGATCGACACGTGGGGTCCTCGGCGTGGAGTAGCGCTCGCTCTCGCTCAAATAGCGCCGCTTCTCACCGCCGACACGGTGCATCGACTTATCCAATTTTTCGTTCTAACTGGGCTCGGTGATCGAAATCAATCCGTACGCACTGAGATGCTTACAGCTGCCGTCGCAGCAGTCGACCTTCACGGCAGTGCGAACATTACGTCGCTGCTACCAGTTTTCGAAAACTTCATGGATAAGGCTCCAAAGATTGGCAGTTTCGACTCGATCAAGCAATCGGTGGTGATCCTCATGGGGTCCCTGGCAAGACATTTGGACAAGAACGACCCGCGAATCAAGCCCATTGTGATGCGCCTCATTGCGGCGCTTTCTACGCCATCGCAGCAAGTGCAGGAAGCCGTAGCCAATTGTCTGCCACATCTGACGGACGCCATTAAAGAAGACGCACCGAAAATTGTAGACAATCTAATGGATCAGTTGCTGAAATCAGACAAGTATGGAGAGCGTAAAGGTGCAGCATACGGATTGGCAGGGCTTATCAAAGGTATGGGAATTCTCGCGTTGAAGCAATTGGACATCATGAGCAAACTAACTCACGCTATCCAAGACAAAAAGAACTACAGGCATCGCGAAGGTGCATTATTTGCGTTCGAGATGCTATGTACAATGCTCGGAAGATTATTCGAGCCTTACATCGTTCATGTACTGCCACACTTGCTGTTGTGCTTCGGCGATTCGAGTCAGTATGTGAGAACCGCTACTGATGACACTGCCAGAGTAGTTATGAGCAAACTTTCTGCTCATGGCGTCAAACTCGTTTTGCCAAGTTTACTAGCGGCTCTGGAAGAAGATTCATGGAGAACAAAAACAGGTAATGAAATGCAATCATTTATTTTGTTAATAATTAAGTAAACTAATAATTAAATAAACTAAAAACATTTTTGTACTGTGAATTTTAATTTCATACGACTAGATTTCATTAGTCTTTCTTTTTCTATTTTGATACATGAGACTTTGTCAATAATGCTAGTCTTGGCTTTTGACAAAAAGAAATTCTATATGGATTTTGGCTTTCTTCTTTTATTATAATTACCATTTTTAAGGAAGAAGTTGAAACTTCTTTTCCAATTTTTATGGAACTTATATGGAAATATTCCAAGTGAGTTTTGCTTTTAAATTTATTATTTAAAAGTTTCTTATTTTTCAAGAGCGAAGTATAGCGATTTATTTATCCCCAATTATCTTGAGATTAAATTTATATTTTGTTTTTTTTTCCTATTATAGTTCAATATTTTCTTACGTAATATCATATATGTGGATTGATAATTCCAGGAATTGAACTCATAATCTGCTTGACAATCGAATGATTTGATATTGAGCTATTCAGCATCCCAAAATTACTATTATTGCTCGTGTTTAAAATACATTTGTTTTGGAAAACAACATTATTTAATTTAAAAGTAAAGAATAATTATACTGAGATTTAAAATTCATATATCTCATTTTTAGGATCTGTCGAGTTACTTGGTGCTATGGCGTACTGTGCACCAAAACAGTTAAGCAGCTGCCTGCCGAGTATCGTCCCAAAATTGATAGAAGTACTCAGCGATTCTCACACAAAAGTACAAGAAGCCGGCGCAGAAGCGCTCAAGGTCATCGGAAGCGTCATCCGCAATCCGGAGATTCAAGCTATTGTGCCTGTGTTGCTAAAAGCGCTACAGGATCCTTCACATAAAACCGCCACTTGCTTGCAAACATTACTGGATACGCAATTTGTACATTTTATTGATGCTCCATCGCTAGCTTTGATCATGCCTGTTGTGCAACGCGCGTTTCTCGATCGTTCAACAGAAACCAGAAAGATGGCTGCGCAAATTATTGGCAATATGTATTCCTTAACAGATCAGAAAGATCTGACTCCATATCTGCCGACTATTATTCCAGGTCTGAAGACAAGTTTACTTGATCCAGTACCCGAAGTACGTAGTGTATCAGCAAGAGCGCTGGGTGCAATGGTACGAGGAATGGGCGAGTCTAGCTTCGAAGATCTATTACCTTGGTTGATGCAAACACTGACTTCCGAAACTAGTAGTGTCGACAGATCCGGAGCTGCCCAAGGTCTCTCCGAAGTGGTGCGCGGATTAGGAGTCGAGAAACTTCACAAACTTATGCCCGAGATCATTAGTACCGCAGAGAGAACTGATATCGCTCCCCATGTGAAGGATGGATACATTATGATGTTCATATACATGCCAAGTGCATTCACCACAGAATTCACTCCATATATTGGACAGATAATCAATCCTATATTGAAGGCATTGGCCGACGAGAATGAATATGTGCGGGAAACTGCATTAAGGGCAGGACAACGTATCGTTACACTTTATGCTGATTCGGCTATAATGCTATTATTACCGGAACTGGAGAAGGGTCTCTTCGACGATAATTGGCGTATCCGATATTCATCTGTGCAACTATTGGGCGATCTACTTTACAGGATCTCTGGTGTATCAGGCAAGATGTCAACCGAGACCGCAAGCGAAGATGATAACTTCGGTACAGAACAATCACATTATGCTATTATAAACGCTTTGGGTGCGGAGAGGCGAAATCGTGTTTTGGCCGGATTATACATGGGACGATCGGACGTGGCTCTTATGGTCCGTCAAGCAGCTCTCCATGTTTGGAAGGTAGTGGTAACGAATACACCGAGAACGCTGCGAGAAATATTACCAACGCTGTTTACTCTTTTGTTGGGATGTTTGGCGAGCACGAGTTACGACAAAAGACAGGTAGCCGCTCGAACATTGGGCGATCTCGTTCGGAAATTGGGAGAACGAGTATTGCCAGAAATCATACCGATTTTGGAAAAAGGTTTACAGAGTGACCAAGCCGATCAACGTCAAGGAGTATGCATTGGTCTATCGGAAATCATGGCGAGCACCAATAAAGATATGGTCCTTACCTTCGTCATCAGCCTCGTGCCAACGGTGAGGTAAGTATAATCATCTTTAAAATGATAACAACCAAAACGTATGATCAGGCATTTAGATAAGGAGATTGTAATCTTGTTTTAGAAAAGCACTGTGCGATCCATTGCCGGAGGTTCGACAAGCTGCTGCCAAAACTTTCGACGGTTTGCATTCCACGGTGGGTGTTCGCGCTCTCGATGATATATTGCCGGCAATGTTGACGCAATTGAACTCGCCTGACCATGCAGAGGCAGAGAACACTTTGGACGGTTTACGTCAAGTGATGGCGATAAAGTCGCGCGTTGTATTGCCGTATCTAGTCCCACAATTAGCCTCGCCGCCGGTTAATACGAAAGCACTGTCGATACTGGCCAGTGTGGCAGGTGAAGCATTGACAAGATTCCTCCATAGAATTTTACCAGCATTACTCACTGCTCTTTCTAGTGCGCAAGGAACGACAAACGAACTGCAAGAGTTAGAGTATTGTCAGGCTGTTGTTCTTTCCGTCACCGATGAAGTAGGCGTCAGGACCGTGATGGATCAATTAATGGAAGCCACGAGAGCGGAAGATCTCTCGAAACGGCGGAGCGCCGCGACATTGCTTTGTGCATTCTGTCGTGACACTCGCGCTGATTATAGCCAGTATGTCCCGCAATTGCTTAGAGGTTTAATTCATTTATTCACCGATGAAGATAGGGATGTGTTACAGATGAGTTGGGAGGCACTTACAGCCGTCACGAAGGTAAACATACAGATTGAAATGCGATAACTCGAACATTAAAATTAATATAACATATACAAGAATATGTTAAAAAATGAAAAATGTTACAAATAAAAATTATATTATAATAATTCATTCTTAAAATAATATTAACATTTTTAATTGCTCTTTCAATTGTTTTACTTCTTACAGACTCTTTCATCTGATCAGCAAATAGCGCACGTACAGGACATTAGGCAAGCTGTTCGGTTTGCGGTATCTGATTTAAAAGGTCAAGAATTATTACCCGGATTTTGTCTTCCCAAGGGAATCACACCGATTTTACCGATCTTCAGAGAGGCAATACTGAATGGTTTGCCGGAAGCAAAGGAACATGCAGCTCAAGGACTGGGAGAAGTTATAAGATTGTCCAGCGCGGCCGCGTTGCAACCGAGCGTCGTACACATTACCGGTCCGCTTATCCGAATTCTTGGCGACCGTTTTAATTGGAGTGTTAAGGCTGCCGTTCTCGAGACGCTTGCTATATTACTTGGGAAGGTTTGTATGATTAACCATAATTTTTGTCATTACTAAGATTTTACATCTCATATTATGTGGTTTGCAAATGAAACAGAATATAATACATTGTCTTTTAACATTCTAGTAAAGGTTCTTCTGATTCGAAGTTATTGATTTACCTTGCTTATAGGTTGGCGTTATGCTAAAACAATTCTTGCCGCAATTGCAAACTACATTCTTAAGAGCTTTGAATGATAGTAATCGACAGGTCAGATTGAAAGCAGCTTATGCTCTTAGCAATCTGATTGTCATCCATACACGTGTCGATCCTTTATTCACTGAACTTCACACTGGTATCAAAACAGGAGATGATCCAGCGATAAGGTAATTTCAATTTGTGGATACATCTTTCGAGTATTGAAACGTTTTGCAAGAATTTATAATATTGTTCGAAATACAGGGAAACAATGCTACAAGCTCTCAGAGGTGTACTGACCCCGGCTGGCGACAAAATGACTGATCCTATGAAGAAACAGGTATTTGCAACGCTCAGCAGCATGCTTGGTCATTCAGAGGATATAACGAGGAATGCAGTCGCTGGTTGTTTTGGCGCTCTTTTGCGATGGTTATCTCCGGAGCAATTAGCGATTGCATTTAATGATCATCTCTTATGTAAGTTCACGAAGAATATAATGTAATTTAAATTGACAATAATTATTTATAATAATTATTAATATATTGATTGATATTCGATTAGGTAACGATGTTAATGCCGACTGGGTGCTCAGGCATGGACGTTCAGCTGCGCTTTTCGTAGCGCTAAAGGAATCACCTGATACAGTATACAATCCAAAAGAGAAGGATCGTGTTTGCACAGTGATACTTTCCTATTTGGCTGCTGACAGAGTACAGATTGTCATGAACGGCGTACGAGCGTGTGGATATCTATTTCAATATCTTATGAACGAATCGCAATCAATACCACAGCAAATTTTGTCGCCTTTTGTGAGGGTAAGTTCGAAAAGAATGTTATATCTATATGTACAGGATTCAATAAATAAATTGCTGGTAATGATATCTAAAAAGACACGTAACATGAAATATTTAACATAATAATCTAAATTATATCTTATAATATTAAATCAATATCACTGTAACTTTTAGTCGATGAATAATAACAGTAACGACGTGAAGCAACTACTCGCCCGAGTTTGCATTCATCTCGCGCGTAACATACCACCTGAAAATATGTCACCTGAACTGCTTAGAGCGCTTTTGCCAATGTTGGTAAACGGTACGAAAGAGAAGAACGGATATGTTAAAGCGAACAGCGAGCTCGCACTTATCGCGGTGCTTCGGTTGAGACAAGGCGAAGAAGAACACCAGGTTAGTTGTTATTTTCTAATCGGTAAAAAACTTATTTAATTTTTTTTTAAGTGATTGTCTTTCTTATATATAATTATTTTTTCATGTAAAATGTTAATAATAGTTTTGTCCATCTTCTTTCAGCGTTGCATGGCTTTCTTGGACGCTGGCGCAAAAGAATCTTTGTCCGACGTGGTCAGCAAAGTGTTGCGTAAAGTTCTCTCTCAACCGGAGGGCAAAATAGAGGAATTAGATGATACGTTACTCACGTGAGAGATATTGTACTTCCCGGGGCTTATTACGCACTATACCCGTTCCAATAATCGTATTATCCATCATTATTCGCCCGACCCCTATAAAGAAGAGAATTATCGTTCATGTATCAGCTGCATTATGAACAAATTAGCTCGTTCAACATTGTATCTCGATAAACAATTAAAAAGCGTGAAGCAGAACTGTCGCTCAATGGCGTTCAAGTTACTTAAACTAAGATGTCCTGAATATATCAAACGATTCGAACCAGAATTGTACATACTTTTACGAAAGATGTTTTCTATTTCGATTCATATAACGGTCGCTTGACATCTAACGTTCTCAACGTCGATAATCGCACCAGCGTTTTCCCACTTAAAAGATCATAGGTGACAGTCTGTATCTATTATCGAGATTTCTTTTGAAAAAGAAACAAGATTTATTATTTAAGTTCTTACGTTTTGTTCATAATCGCATTTATGTTAATCACATTATGAAGTTTTTTATAGACTTACGTACTATGTATACGTTATATAAAAAATTAATTTTTTCATTTATTGTAAGAAAAAAATATTTGAAAATCTACACGATTAACTTGTAGAATTATGAAGCCAGCTCACAATAATTCGCTCATATAACTACAAGGCTGTATAGGAAACGCTCGCTTGCTTCTGTTAGATTTATTTATTTTGTTTGCACTTTCTGTACTTTTGCAGATGTATAAACTCGTTTACGTATTAGCAGAAGTGGTACCATTTGCTTTAAGGGTATAGTTGCGTATTTAAATTCTTTTAATATATATAGTCGATATTAAGAAAGAACGAAGAGTGCAAGATTAAGCCAAACGATGGGGACCTTTTTAGTTAAAGATGTTCTCTTGAGAATTGATTGTTAATATAAATTATTTTTAACATCTCATTTTTTTATACAGATAATTTTTCTATATTATTGCCTTTATAGAAAAAAATGTGACGAAGCGTAGTAATAATAAAGATATGTCTTAAAAATTATAGAGAAAGAAATATAAAGGATAATATAAAAAAATATGTAATAGTGATTCAAATTGAATATATATTATCATTTCTATACCAGCGACATTGTTACTCGTGCAAATATTTGAAAGAATTGTATGTAACAAAGGTAGTTCTTCGGTAAAAATATCTACTCACAGAACTCTAACAATAATATTACATTAATATTATAATTTCTAATATAACAATATAAATGTAATATAATACATGTTATATATAACAATTACGTTGTTAAGTAGAAAATTATAACATTGATATAATGTTATTGTTAGTTTGTGTAGATAATAAATCAATATTAAATTTCGACGCTCGGTACAAGTCGAGCTAGCTAATCATTTTAACAATTTCCATTTTTCTTACCTAGTCCTGAAAAAAAAACAACTATTCTGGAAGAATCCCCCGAGATGTGATTGTAAAAGATGCAAGTAACGCAAAATTTATTTAAAAAATTTACAATGTGGCTTTATTATTATAATATTGTATAATTTTTCATTCTTTTATATATATATATATATATATATATATATATATATATATATATAGTTTTAGAATAAAAAAAAGTATCGATGTTGTTGATAGAAATATGGACAGACTTGGGTATGTCTAGATATATCCAGCTGGAATGCTTGATTTAGCCGAAATAAGGATTTATAATTTGCGTAAAGATTGTTAAATCAGCTCGAGCTACCCCGGAACGCCATGATACTCTTGGCTCGATCATTGAAGTGTCTTCGGCACAGACTCCGTAAACGCATCGCTCCATATTTACTTTCGCGATGTGCAATCTTTGCATCCACGTCGCCATATGAAAACAAACACGTACTAGACAATCGCAGGATTTTGTATTTTTATATGATTTTTATCGATGGACCCGATGTTTACTTACGTGATGCAATTACCGGCAATTGTTCTCTCCCTAGAGTCGAAGATCGCGCTTCGTCTCAGCGTATATAACGTTTCATTCGATGAATATAAAAATGGGAGCGAAACGGATCGGAGGCAGGGATATGATGAACCAGAAGTAGCACTTCACTTCACGTTTTCGAGCAAAGAGGAACACTTCACTCACGACTTAGTCGTGCGTTTCAGCTGTTCACATGGCTCAAGATTTCCGTAAACACACGACGGATCGACTCCGTTTCCTTCTCATTAAGTGGCAAATACGTCATGGGTAGGTCGCCAAATGCTAATCGATGTTAATCATAGGTATTTAGACTTCTGTTTACAAATTTTTTAGAAAAAGTAATTATTATAGTAGATTCTTGGCTACATTTGCATATGACATTTTTTAAATAGGGATTGTTTGAGAGAAGCATTTTGCTGCCGGCTTTCTAAATTTTTGTATACAATTGTGCAATTAGGTTTCTCGCAAATTAAAAATCTATTAAAGTGTGTCTCTGTCATTTGTGTATTCCCTCTTGAGATAGATTTATAGAAAGTACTTTTCTTTCAGCCCGTAATTTTCCAAAAACCACACGTGATTTCTTGGAATTTTCTGGAAAGAAAACAATCTTAAAGAATCATTACGAATTTTTTCCCCGAGCGTGAATTAATGAAGAGTAAAGTTTCATACGTAATGCAAAACGTATAAATTTTTTATTTTTTATATGACTTCTTTTACATAAAATGTAAAAAAATTCTTCACAGCGAAAAATAAAAAAGTTCTCTAAAGATTTTATGATCAATCTCCTAGATTGTATATATCTATTCGAGGAATTGATCAACTCTATAAATAATTTCAATAAAAAATTTTTTTTATTGAGAACGAAAATAATTATTTTCTGCAGTTTCCAGTTTCTACATATGATTAAAAAAATTTTTTCAAATTGCTTTAACACATATCACCAATCGTAAAAAAATTTGCAATTAAAGTAAAGAATTATTACTTTAACGTTCAATGTATGTATTGTCATATTATAATATTATAATGTATGACGTATGTATTGGATAAAGTTTATTGCAATTAACATATTCCGTGTCGTGTGGGTTATCTCGTAGGTGATCCACGTTGGAATCTCCATTTAAGTTGTTTTGACTATAAAAAGAAATTATGAAATAATTTCTGATATTATGATACAAAATTATACTGTAAGTCCTCTTTTTTATATTAATAATTTTTATAGTTTTATAGTTTTAACTAGGAATAACATATTACTTGTAACTGTTTCGTTACAAATTATTTTTTTTGATAACGGACTGGTAAAGATATTATCTTTTTTTGTATAAACTTTAACAATTTTTGTGGTAACGAATTTTACAGTTACGTTTATCGTTACTTTTTATATTTTGAATATATTTAGGATAACCTCTTATACTTTTTATATTTATATTCAATCTTTAATCTCTGCTGTCCCCTGTTCTAAAAATCCGATAGGATCAGACAGGAAAGAATCTGAATATCATGTTTTTGTTCGTAAATTTCAGATTATGTATATAAAATATTTGATAGATTTCTATATATCTGTATCGTTTTTTATCATATAACTTAAATATTATTTCTAATCTGATTTCTATCTGGTCGACCATGGCATCCACACCGCAGACACTTCGAATTCGCGCATCGCATCTACAACACATTCGCGCATCCATACAATATCCGCATAATTATGTTAACCTATGTATGCTTAACATTTTATTTATCTAGTACAGGCAGACTTGTCTTTCTTTCTGACATATGTTATCTCTCTGGCTAGATTTGAACTATAACAGAAGAATATCCC
>Ga0157363_1003558_pt1 | contig 14108 bp, 4 predicted proteins | sample AttsexASBM1_FD_111477 | JGI IMG/M metagenome (GOLD analysis project Ga0157363, IMG submission 111477) | Fungus gardens microbial communities from leaf cutter ant in Ribeirão Preto, State of São Paulo, Brazil - Atta sexdens ASBM1 | ecosystem: Host-associated > Fungi > Mycelium > Unclassified ...
CGTGTGTGTTGCGAAATTGGTGTACGTGGGCACACGAGATTGTGTGTATGCACGTATCGTGGCTAAGTTTTCCGCGATAGTGTGTGCACCACTCTTGACTGCGTGTATACGTTCATACATACATTGAGTAGGAGGATAAAACAGATATGAGGAGATATGTGTATGTATGTATGTGTAGACGTACGTGCGTGCGTGCGTGCGTGCGTGCGTGCGTGCGCGCGCGGGAGTGTGTGTGTGTGTGTGTGTGTGTGTGTGTGCACGTGTGTGCTTTAGTGTTTGTGTGTGATAACATTGGCCAAGTTGTTAGGAAGCCCTACCAGCACTTCGTACGATAGCGTCTTTCACTTATCCTCGCGAAAAATCTCTCGTCACGGCGAAAAACTTTAGAGGCAACTATCGTTTCCGTGGCAACGTACGTGTACCGCCTCGCCGATAGAAAACACAACGCTAGGACGACTGGCGTCGGCGTCGCGTCGCGTCGCGTCGCGTCGCTGAGAGCTAGAAACTCATTGCCGATAAAAACGGACATTCGAATCGAGATCTAATCAATGTGATTATTGTAATCGCTTTACTGTTCTGATTAGCTCTTTGATAAATTATCTAGACAATATATATTACAATTCTTTCGTTTAATTCTCTGTATACTTTTACTCCCTTCGTTTATATATGAGTCTTTTTCATTCAGTCCAAATTTTTTGTAGGTTTCAAAAAATCGATGAAAAATTCAAGATTACCTTCGAAAATCTCTATTACATTAATAGATATACTAAATTCATATACTAAATAGACATATTACTAAATAGATATATCAAATATATATATATATATATATATACATATATATATTACTAATTAAATATTACAAAATAATTAGATATTACAAATAATAATTAGATATTACAAAAAATATTAAAATATTTTAGAAGAGGAAATCGATTTCCGCCCCTTTTTTATTTCAGGAAAATTTCAAAATAAAATATTGCTTATGCTAAGAAAAATTGCAGACAAAGGATTAAGCTATTCGCATAGTTTTATAATGGTTTCGTATACGATTATTTTTTAACGAATTATTTCACGGTATACAATTTATTGTACAGTTGTAGAAAGCAAGCCATTACATTAACTTTGCTTTCGATCGATGGCGTCATATTGTCTGGAGAATTGGTTAGACGCTTGAGTCCGCCAAGGTTTTCTAATAAGGAAACAATACCCATGAAAAGTGATCGGCACTTGGGAGTAATGTTCGACGTCTGATATTTAGCACGTACCTAGAAAAGGTCTGGTGTCAGACTCGGTGAAGATTCTATTTCTTCTTGCCAGCAAGAAGGAATTACAAGGAAAAGTCTTTCACGGCTGTCACATCTTTTTCCAACTACGGGTGTTCCAACATATTTGACGATTTTTCCTCGACAAAAATTTCATAAGAAGCAGCCATTTATCACACGGCTCAAAATTTTTTACATCAAGTGCATTTATAGATATATTAGATTATAGGGAAATAATATTAAATGATTTTACAATTGTAAATATCGTTCGCTTCCTTTAAAAGATATAACTTAGAAAACATGATTTCCAGTTATTATTATAAATGAGTTAAATAAATATTACCCTATTAATCATTAAAAGTAGACTAACTTTATTTCTAAAAATCTTAAAAATTCTCACTTTAAAAGAGTAGTTTAAAAAAGTAGTTGGACTTAAAAAGAATGAGTTTTTAATGATTATGAAATGACAATGACAAAAATGTCTTTTTACCGATATTATTTGATTAATTACAATAATAATCTTATGTCAAGTTGAAAAATAGTCTTTTCCTTTTTCCGAGAAAAACTTAATCTTTTTAGTTGTGTCACTTTTGAAATAAAGGAGCAATAAATAATATTTTTTTATTTCTAATTAAATAATACCATAAAAATTTGTTAAAAGAGACTGTTGTATCAAAATATGAAATATATAGTGATACATTCATCGTAAACAATGACGAAGGATATCGATACGTATTGTATTGGGAGAGATTCTGATGTAATCGTTGATGTCAGTCAATATGTTGCGTTGGGAAAATTCTGACCGAAGCGCAAACATGAGTTGTGTAAATATTTCACGGGCGATTTTATTGCAAGGGAGAAATTCGGTTGCTGCATCAGTAATACTGCGTCGAATTCGTGACTGTCGATTCATGTACCCAGCGGGAAACGCATTAAAGTCCAAATCCTATTTCGCCATCCAGACGAAGCAAACTCCGGAACGATAAGACGTGGTAACGACGAGGCGACGGTAGTTCCCGCGAAAATACATGAAAATCAATATGAACCGACGCTCCGCGAAATGGAACCCATATAATGGATCATCGTATCTTATCGGAATAGTGTTTTCAAACGATTTCTAAAATGGTTTTCCGATTTCATGAGCTATGATGTTTTAATCCGCGCACGATTTACATGTTGAGCTTATTGGATTAACAAATATTTAAACATTCATTTATTATTTTCGTGTAGTCAATTTTAAAATTATATTTTTAAATTTATTATTTTTTATTAAAATTATACACACACATATATTATGTACATATATGTATATATATATATATATATATATATATATATATATTCATATGTTTATTTCTTTGAAAATAAATATTACATCAGTCTAAAAACATTTTAAAAAGTCTTTTAAAATATTAATAAATAATATATTAATCAGATTATTCGATATTAATTAGATTTTAAGGTTCAGTTTGAATTAATCTTCAATATAATTTAACATTTATTAATACGAACATCCGGTTGTAATCACCAATATATTAAAAAACGTTATTTGGCACTTAAAAGCTTCGAGAGACGTACAAACTTTGTTATTAGCGACACCAACTGTAGAGAGATTATCGCAAACTTAATCGCTACTTCGAGGTAAAGTTATCGCATCGTTTATCTTCCGATTCCATTTTTCTCAAAGCTCGTTAAAGCAGATTTGGAAGATGTCTTATTTTCCAGTAACAAAAGCTACGCGGGAGGGGCACCAGCAAAAAAAGATTAAAAATTAAAAGTTTCGATTTGTTCGTCTAACTTGACGATAATCCTACCTCAGTGATTCTAGAATCCAATGGTAAAGAGAAGTGGGATGGGAGATAAGAGCGAAATAAATCAAGCTCCTCGTCTTGAAGATGTCCGCGGGACCCGAAGGAAGGATAACGAGGTGGAAGGATCGTCCTTCGAACAAGAACCCCCGTCCCGTTCCCAACTCGTTATCCATCTCCACGCCGCACCATTTTAATTCTCACTTTTTCTACCGACTTCGATTCCGCTTTTCTTTCCCTTTCGTTACTTCAACCCCGTGTCCATAGATAGGCCAAGCTGGTCGATCCAGAGAATGAGGATTAGTCGTTACGATCGCGAGGTGGACTAATTAATGAATGATAGGATCCGATCGACAGCTAATGCTATATCACGCCGCTCCTACTGCACGAAACTCAATTTTCCCGGAAAAAGAGATTTCCGTGCTTCAACCTTCGCGAAAACCGGATCTCGAAGTAACGTCGTGGATTAGATTAATCGTTGCTGAATCTCGCATCTCTCTCATGATCTGATTTAGTCGCAAAATCGGAGAATGTTAAACAGCAGCTGAATTAAAAGCGCAAAGCATGATACCGTTTAATTGTAAACGATTTTCTCATCAGAACATTTTTACACAAATACACTAACTTTGTTTGTTTACCCGTCAATACATAGTAAAAGTATCGATAATATATTCAACGATAATGAGTATTCTATGAATGTATATTCAATGTCTGTCATTAAAACAGAGTTAGTTTCATACATTTCAAAATCAATTGAAATGTATGAAATGGTATACTTACTTGAATTTTGCTTCGAAATCTATTAAAATGATGTAAATATAATTTGTACCTGAAAACTACTCTATCAATTATACAGTATATTACAGTTAATAGTTCAATATAATTTACAAATAATAGTTCAAAATAATAGTTCAAAATAAATTTATAAATACATATTTCTGTGGCGCATAAATTCGTTACGCGCGCGCAAAAATATCATTTTAAATTACCTTAATGAAGAATTTAGCTTGGCTCTATAAACTTTTGCACTTTATTACAATTGATAATAAAAGAACTCTACATACGGGTAACATCATCGAATCACCAGGAAATTATTTCTTATTACATTGATATCAAATTAATTTTCATTCTCTTTCGTTATGAATATAATTTGCACAATATTTATTTCATTCAACAACTTTACGTAACATATCATTATGACATTTGTGTGATGAGTCTAATTAAATATATGCAGAAGATGCATCGGATTTTGTCAGTGTCCAATTATCCAGTCATCTCTCGTTTCAAGCGATACAACGAACCGTAATTAAGTCTGCGGATGCAAAATGAGCTGTTCTCTCTCTTCTTTTTTCTTTTATCTTATGGCTAGCAAAAAACTGAAGATTTGTCTTAATCTGATTTCTACTATATTAAAAAAAAAAATCTGTTAAGAGCAGTCAAATTCAAAATAATTTCAATAAAATGTTCAATTAATATAATTAAAAATAATTTTATTTTTTTATATAAATATTTATTAATATTTAGTAAGTATTTCCATACATAATAATACAATCAATTATTTGATAATAATTATTAAATATTTAGAAAAATAAAATTATTTTTGTTTGTATTAACCGAATATTTAATTGAAATTATTTCATTCAATTTGAAAGAGAGAGAGAGAAAGAGAGAGAGAGAGAGAGAGAGAGAGAGAGAGAGAGAGAGAGAACAACTATTAGATTCTTTTTTTAGTATAAAAATTTCTAAAGTAATCGTAGATAATTTTTGATAAAAATTTAAATAATTACTGATAATAAAAATATATATACATACAAATTATTATTATATATACAGTCAAAAATTTTTTAAAATCTGAATTTATGTTGTTTTCTATTACAATTCAAGAAAGCTTAAAAAGTAAATTTACTTATATTGAAGAATATATCTTTTACTTATTATTAAAGAATTATATTTAATAATAGTTATAATTATAAATGTTTAATCGACAATTATATCATTTTTGTATTAATGTAAGTATTAATATAATCATAGGAAACTTTCACAAAACTAGATTGATAATTGCACAAAAACGCAAACTATGATGCAACTACTGTTCTTGTCTTAGTACGTCGGAGCTTTATTACTCCTCTACATAGAAACCACTATTCTGTGTTGTAAGTGAATTAATTATCATAATCAAGAACTACACAAGTTCATAATCAACTTAGTTGTGAGCAGGAAATGAGCACCGTGGTTAAACTGTTAAAGCGTCGCGCGTTGTATTACACCTCTCGCCACCTCAGATAAAAATAATAATTGTAGTCAATAATTAACTGATATCAAATGATTGAAACTAAAAACTATAAATTAAATTTTCTCATATAAGTATAAAAATGATAAATTTCAAGGAATAAAATGAAGTATTTACAAATTCAACGCATTTTCTTTCTATAACACGTCGATTAGGTTAATGAAAAATAATATTTCTATATAAATAATCCGAACAAACAACCCAAATATAACGAGTTATTTTAATCGAGTTATTTTAAATCATTAATTTGTACTTTTTAACATCCTAGACTGATGCTTGTAGGAATTTCTCTACCAAGTATGTATATATTGTCAAACACGGGCACTCAAAATCAAAACGAACGATGATTGCTAATTATGTTAGTTCTTGAGAGATATCGTAATTTTAAACGAGGCGAAAGCTAAACTGGCTAAGAGGAAAGTGCTTGTAATTAGACTCATGAACGTGGAAAGAGCTTCATTTACCCTTCGTTTTGCGAACGTAAACAGAAGTGTGGGAAAACCTATATATGAAATGAGCAGATTTAAGACAGAAATTAAGAGGGACCCGCCATGTCTGTTTGAAGTGCGCGATCTTCCAAAGTGACAACATATATAGTTTGTGTCTGCTCATTACCGCAACGATATTACTACGTTCGTGAATGCGCTTGACGTCATGCAAACATTGCGCAATCAGTACGTGCATCTACTCATCACAAATAGCGTCTAATCAGGTCTAGCATACTAACGGCGTAATACGTGAAGTCAACAAGTGCGTTCTCTTAACCCCTAATAAAGTCAGGGCGAAAGTCACGAGAAATAGCAGAGCTACATCTCTTTTTCGCGCGAAATATTTCACTCGCGCTTGCCGACGATAAAATCAATCCCAATGAGCCCAATTTCCGACGATATCGCGGATATCGAGTATTTTTCAAACCTTTTCCACGAGCTCGCGCGGCGCCCGTGCGCTCGCAGCAACGAGCTTTTCTGTTAACTTCGTCGGGAGAGTCGTTGGATCGTGCCCAGAGAAAACGCTGCACATTCCGGGGCGTTAGCTTTTACCTCTGACGGATGGAACGTGGCTGGTTCAGCTTCCATGACTCTATTTTTCGTGATAAAGCCGTCGTCGTTAGTGGCCACTTCGGCCATGTCAGGACGCCGCCGCGCCGTCAGATCGGCGGTAGAGGGAAAGGAGAAAAAGAAATGGAACGAGAGATGAAAGGAGAATAGAAGAAGGAAAGCGGGCGTGCGCCTTATAAAAATGCAATATCTGCAGGCGGTACCCACGCGAATTACTCGCCCTCTCTTACGCCCTCTTATCCTCTTTTTCCCTTTCCGTTCTTATCCCCCTTGGACGGCGCGTTCGATCTTCACCTCCATCGCGCCAACAGCTAATGGCGAAATTATGATCAAGCCAACTTCTTTTCAATGGAACGACGGTAATTACTGCGTCGGTTGTTCCCGGTTACCGGTGTTCGTGCATTATTCAGAAGCGGTGTATAAGTATCTCGCGCGGAAAGTGGAAGGCGGAAGGCGGAAAGTGAGAAGCCAACGACCTAATCGTGCACATTCTCCCACCCGTTCAACTATACACAATTGTCTCTACTCCCAATTTTCTCGAGGAAGAGGCAATAACGTTAATATTGCGTACAAATAATCGGATACATCCGAGTGTTTCGTTTAACGAAATTGCGATCGCAGTACGACATAATAATGCAAAACAAAATTTTATGCGCCAGAAGAGTGATAATTGCGTATTCAAACGTTTCGATTAATGTTGGGCGTTCCAGACCATAGATTTTACAATATCATACATTACCGATATATTGACGATAGAGATGCAAATTAAACGCGGTAGAGAATTAACATATCGGTTATTACGTTAATGTGTATTTTTAAAATATAACATATGAATCTGTTTTAAAATATATGCACAGGAAATGTAATGTTAAAAGCACAAATGAATATACTTTTTACGAGCAATGAATATACTTTTTATTTTGCAAAACATTTTCATAATTCACGATTATACAAACGACATTGGGCAAAAATTTTATGATGATTTATCAGCTGATGTCTCTTTATTGAAGGAATTTTTCGAGTATTGTCTTGATGTTTATTTTATTCGCGTTCTTCTTATCTTTATCTACGTGCACAAAAAGTAACCCACAACCGAAATACGCACGTTTTTCACGTCTCGTTCAATCAGAAACCCCACTGACCACTCAGAAATTCGAATTTTTTTCCTTTCTTTTTATGACATCCATAAACTTTATGTTGACCGGGAGACCGGATAACTTCAGTGAAGTATCTGAATAGGACGGTGTCGTGTGTAACCATGCTGGATTTATATTTCAAAATTAACCCGCAATATTTTCAGGAGCTTGTACAAAGTTTGTTCCCGTAGGGAATATAATTATAGCAACGGATAACAAAACGTAATTGTGTTCTATTACCTTGAAATACTTGCAATAAAGGAGTTATCGGGGCAGAGTTACATATTTATAGATACTAGTATCTTACTTTAAAAGTGACGCAATACAAAAATGTAATTTTCGAGTTATTACCATGGATTATAAGCAAATATTATCAAAACATCGAAATGAACTAACTTAATTTCATAAAATAAAATGAAATTGTCACAAATGACTTTTTAAGGATTATGAAGCAAAAACATTTTATAATTAAGAATATATTCTTTTTATCAATATTATAAAATATAAAATTATTTATTAATCTACTAATTAAATATATATGCTAAGTTAATAATTTTTTGTCAAGTTAAAAAATAGTTTTTCTTCTTTTGGGGATATTTAATTTTTTGAGTTGATCACTTTTAAAGCAATACCTTGGTGTGAACATATATATATATATATATACATATATTTATAAAAATATATATTTGTAATATATATTTATAATAATATATATTTGTAAAAATGCTTATGTTTAACAAGAGAAAATAAGATTGCCATCACACTTGCAATTATCCAAAAGTATAACGTTGTCTTCTAGCTTAAGAATGTTATTATGCATACTTGTTCAAAGAGCCGCAGAATGCAACCTAATTTTCTAAATTGTTTGCATCTTTATATACATCATAAGCATTCTTTGTTAAGACGCTTACTCTAGTTAACGTCGTATAATTTTAAATACACACACACCTTTTATATTTTATACAGGAATCACTAATATGTATTACTACTGATTATTAAATATCATGGGAACCTACATTAATGATTTGTGTTACATAATGTGAACATAAAGTGCATCGTATTATATACGCATTCAGAAACTATTTGCGATTACCGGAAAGTTTACATTGCCGATATGTTATCGATTAACATATTAGTTCTTTGAACCATAAATTCATTAATCTTCCGCATCCAAAGTTCATTAACCCCCATAATTACAGAATTAGAAAATTCTCTTCATATTTATAAATATTTATTCTATATTTATGTATATTTATAAAAAAAAATATATATATATATATATAATGTTTAATGTTATTGTATGTAATAAAGCATTGATTACAGATGAATTATAGATGAAAAACAAATTATATCTTACCATTTTACTATCTTATTATTTTTATACGCGACTAATATTTTGTCGGATAAATGTAATAAATGTAACAATGACAAAATAACAAGGATAAAATATTCTGGAAAAAGATATCTTAGGACTTTCATTATATCTTTCATTTACGCCTACATTTCTATGTAGATTAACTTTAATCTCGATTCAATTTACTTTTTATCTTTTTTGGTTCTAAGAATTAAAAAAAAATAAAGAGTAAGAGTATAATCGAGATTAAAATTAATCTACATTGCTGGAAACGGACAGTAAATGACTTTTTTAATAAATGACTTTTTTATAAATACAAATTGAGGTATCAAAAAATTATATATAATAATATATAATAAATTATATACAATATAATAATATATTAATTATATGTGATTAAAGAAATTAAAGGGAGTCATTAAAGTTATATTAAATTAAAGTTTTTAGAAACGTATTTTAAAGCAAAACGAGCAAATTTCTCGTAACATTATTAAATTGTTATCTTAAGCTTCGTAATAAATCTTAGATATTATTATATCACATGCTATCATTATTACTCTGTCATTTAAATATCAATGCTAGACATAATTCTTTGCGGAAATTGCTTGCGGTATTGCAGGTGTAATACTACTGATGTACTATCTAATTAGGCGATCAAGAGAATCGACAGGGGCACGATCGAAATACAAAACCCAGCCGTGGCAATCTCTATCCTATACTCAATTTCCACAGAACGACACAGGACAATCTTGAAACGAGAGCGCTTTCTGACCTCCGGCAATTTATATCGCCTAAGCTTGTTATACACTTATTGTTGAAAGTGATTGGATGGCCAGACCGACGCCATATCATAGATGCTATCGCGTGCCATAACAGCATGCATTCACATACCAAAATCTGCATTAAATGTCGCTGTTTAGCACTAAGATTCAGATCTACCTATACCAATCTGAATTTAAGAACTAAAGTTAGATTTCTTATCTAATCTAAAGATATTATTCCACGAATTAAAACGCATTTTCTTTAATGAGAAAGCGTATCCTCAAAAGATATCAAAGTATATCGTTAGTCTCGAATTTATTATGGAATTTATTATATTTTAAATAATAAAATATCTGCCTTTTATTTCTATCAATCTTTCTAATCCTTTTACTTATAATTATTTTTATAATTATTTTTTCAACGTTAATATGCGAATGAATTTATTTTACAAGATCGTTCAAAAATTAAAACATATTGCTTAACAATTTTACTAGAAGCTTTTTATTCGTTTCACTTTTGAATTGCAATGAAACAAAATGGAGATATCAGAAATGAAGCACATTCGAATCAAGCGTTTGAATACGCATTGAGAAAACGCAAAAAATATTCTTCACCTTGGACCCGTTGATTAATGAAAATGTGATTTTCAAGAGATTTCTCTTAGTGTGCCAAATATCGGAGATCACTTAAATCGAAAGTAATTTGACTGCGGAGATTTCTACGTCTCGATTTCCATAAAGCGGCAGTGCCGGTCCTTACTGATATTGACAATCATTGCGTTTGATAATAAAATAGCTCTCTTTACCTCTCCTTTGACCTGTCTGTGCCGTCTGGTTTCATAAGCGATCTCAGTACCTGCGCTATCTCGATTCTGTCTGGCCGACGCGTTGAAAACGTGGCTCTTCCCCTTTACGGTAATTATAACGTTCAACTGGCGTAACCGTGGAGTACGTCACTAACAGGCCAGACGACGCGGTGATTACCCCGCCGTTTATTCGGCCAGAAGCGCTCCCACGGCTTAATTCGAGCTGCTTTGTCGCTGACGTTGCTATTATCCGCTTATTCAACGACTGCTCAAACTTACGTGTGCAGTGCATCAAGATACATCGATGGCCAAAAAGTTTGACCGCTGTATGCGTTTGCAATTGAAATAAGTATTTATCAATAAATGTATTTTTTGCGCAAGTGTATCGGAAAAAGTTACAAATTTAAGTTAGATACAAGTTAAAGTTACAAATTAAGAATTATCTAATATTTATTAAGAAAATATTTATATACTAATATCCTTAAATCAATACTAATATTTTCACTTTTTATCGTAATTAAAAAAATTTCTTATAATCACAGTTATTTGTCTAGCATCAAAATGAGATATTGTATAAAGTGCAGTGTATATGAAACAGACAGGTTATATGTTTTAAGCAATCATCGGATGTGTCACGAACAGAAGAGGTGATGCAATCATTATCTCTTCATCAGAAACAAAAATAGATTAAATTCAGTAATTCTAATTGTCAATATCATTATATTTATCATTTTTTGTATATGCACAATATATAAACAAATAGAATATTAATCAATATATAGAGGAGATCGGAGATAATTGTCACAATTTAAGTAATAATTTCTAGAAAAAAGTGAATGTAAGATTTTGATGATATGTGTAATATATTTACATCCTTTAAGTATTATATATATTATATAAGAAAAATATTATTTTTAAATACGTCATTGTATATAAATTATTTAATTTTAAATAAAGTTATGAAAATGTAACAGTCTCGGAGTTAACACGGAGTGCTAATAGTTGCGGAGTTGCTAATAGTTATTTTGGATAAATTATACAAAAAATACAATTTTTATCTTAATGTCAGTTCTATATTTCAGGAAATAATTATAGCATTAATATATATGAAATAATTTTAATAATAAAATATATATAACTTGTGCTTTTATCATGATTTCTACGAAAAAAATGAAAAAAACATAAATATCTAAATATCTAATACATAAAAACGTAAATATAAAATATTATGTTTTGTAAACATATAATCTATAAAAACGTGTTGATTCAAAATCGAACTAATTAATCGAAATAATAAATTAATTGTTATCTAATTCTGATTTATTTTGATCAATCTATCCTATGTGGCCAAGAAAGATCGTATTCGTAAATTTTACAATAATAATTAATTAAATATAGCAAATATTATATTGTATCTAATACATGATATTTTCTATGATTACAGAGAAATCGTGATTGATAATTCCGAATACGAATAAAAAAACAAAAAAAGAGATAAGAAAAATTTCCTTATTAGCTATATTTTCTTAAAAGTTGTTATAAGTAATACATACAATGCTTTTAGCGCAAAATTTTACATAACAATATTAAATCAGCAATTTATAGCAAAAAGAAGAGAATGGCCTCATATACTTGAATTATAAGTTTTTTGACAATTAACTCTACTATGACCGACTTTAATCTTTTCTAATTACAAAATATTTTAAGAACATTTTAAGATTAAAGAAGTAACATTAATTCTTATCGGCGGTTATTCTCTCTTAAAAATCTTATTTCACATCCCTAGATGCATCACTTTTTTCTATACGCATCACACACAATCTCTCTCTAGAATAAATAACGTTTCGTTGACGTGCCTGAAAAATTTAAAGCTCTCGCGGTACTTCCGGCTGCATACCAGAAAAACTCCGTGGGATACGAAGAAACTCGGGAATAAATGCGGGACTACGCAACGTTGGGCGAAATATAACAATCCGCGGCGATATGTGTCGTATTTAAAATCAATATTTTATCGAGGACGGAAGCAATTCTGCAGCGCAAGGATATATGAGAGCGTAACAAATAAAATATTATAGCAAGCTCCGTCACCCTCAAGTCAATCGATCGACTATTTCCGCAAGGTAAATTTCTATCGCGAATGAAACAGCGGTGCAATGTTTAAATCCTTTTGCACTAACATGAACGACGAAACTGCTGCCTCAAGGAAGAAAGGGGGGAGAAATAAAAAAAGGTAAATGGGGAGAAATATTCTTGCAAGGTAAGAGATTTCATGGGATAAAGGCAGGCTAACACACGGATGGAGACGTTCGTTCATATAGTAAGCGATACGAAAAGCTTTGGTGCACTCTCACAAGGAAACGATTTTCCTCCTTTCACCGAGGAAAATCAGTTAGGCACTCTAGCACGTTCGTGGGATAATATGGTCGCCAGTAATATATTATGTTAGCTCGATATATATTGCTATTTTTTTGATCGCCAACCAAAGGAAATGGCATATTGCTTATGCAGTATTTTAACTTTGAAAAGCTTCCATTCACTGTGAACCTCACAGTGAATGGAAAAGAAGCCTTCTTTTTGCTCCTTTCATTATATTCTTTCTATATCTTTGATAGTTTAAAATTATCTACGAATCTACAATAAAACGCTATCTTCCATTTATAATTACATAAGCGAAAATCTATACAAAACTTTGGATTAGAATATATGTTGTAAGCTGAGTTTTAAAAATTTTATGGCTTTCGAGGTATTAAATATGCCTAGTATGCACATGGTTTTAAAAATGTAACAAACGAATATCTTCGAAGCTGCTGCAGATATTGAAAAACACTTTGAATCTTGATGTTTCATGCAAAAATAGAAAAAGTTGTGAGTGGTAGCACATGTGTGCGTTTTCGATAACAACCAATCGGCTAAGCCGATTAAAACGATCTATACGTCAAAAAATCGATCTAGCCGCTCTGACGATTGGAGAACATTATTGTTTCCCATTCCAAATGGTGATGCTTTAAACCTTTCAGAGATTTTCGATTGACATGTGTATCTTATAACAGCTGCCATTTCAATTTGAATTTTTTCTTTGGTTCAGAATTGATACGTATTTCCTATAATTCTAAAGGTTAATATCAAAGCGAGATACTTCGCCTAGGTATTTTTTAAAGCCGCCTCTTGTCGAATCCCATTTCCTCTTTTGCATTCACTTTTCAAGCTTCATTCTCGCTTACCGAGTAGCAGCTTTAATGAACAATTTATAGTTCAACTTGTACTGCGCTTCTCTGCTTTTTCCATGATTTCCCTTAATTGTCCTCCATATTTCTTACGAGTATTCTACTGTCGGATACCGCAGGCTGTTATCTATATCTTTCAGCCATCTAAAATGATACATAATACAATATCAAGTATAATTCTTTTCACTTCTTTTCTTTTAAATTATTATAATAATATGGACTACAATACAATATAATATGCATCATCGTAAAAAAATTAAATTCTTTGTTCATAGTTAGGAAGTAATGCGTTATCGTAATTATTTTGTTATAATTAATTATTTTACAATCAATAACAAATAAAAAACGATGTTACTTTTCTTTATTTGTAACGTTAATCTTCTGATTTCCAAGCGAGTCATTTGTC
>Ga0157363_1003559_pt1 | contig 14106 bp, 9 predicted proteins | sample AttsexASBM1_FD_111477 | JGI IMG/M metagenome (GOLD analysis project Ga0157363, IMG submission 111477) | Fungus gardens microbial communities from leaf cutter ant in Ribeirão Preto, State of São Paulo, Brazil - Atta sexdens ASBM1 | ecosystem: Host-associated > Fungi > Mycelium > Unclassified ...
ACATTAAAAGTGAAAAACCGTCTTTTTTTCTATCACCGTGCACTTTAGAAAGTGTATTCAAACAGAAATGGCGATATGACAATGACTGAACACAATTACCCGATCATCTTCTTTATCGTTCATTGCAACGTCGAATATCGTGTATTGCAAGAAATTTATGCGTTTTTAATAACATTTTTCTCGTCTCCTCCTTTCTTCTTTTTGATAATTTTTACGATAACGAGAAACTGTTTAAACAATGCCAAATGGAGAACTCCTATTTTATCCCTTGCTTCACACAAGTATAACATTCAAAAAAAAATCTCACCCTTTCATAGTTTCCACATTTGAAACGAAGCGAGGACAGAATAGAATAAAATAGTACTAACTTCACACACATCAGAATAGGATAACATGCAACTCACGGCAAATTTTTCACATTTCGTATGTGAATTTTTGAAAAATAAAAAGGAAAGCTCATAGATATTCCCCGAAAAATCCAACAACTGCCATCCGGGACCGTCAGGCAAAGGTGAAGGCGAATAATTAGTTTTACCCGCGAAGGGAATAAAACGCAACGGTAGAGATCGACATCGAAATTGCCTGCAGGCGCTGCCGAGATCCGCGAACTCCCAGGTGTTCCTTCCCGCCTCGAATAGTATCGAATATGTATGACGCCACAGGCGAGTGGAAAACTGGCCTAATCTTATCACCAACACTCTCTCCCGCCTGACTTACAGTCCCCCCTTGGGCGTCAGAAATAGAGTTCTCTCTAAGACAGACTTCTTTCGCGCGCTTAACGGAAACTTCGCCCCATGGGCAAGGACCTCTAAAATTCTGTTTATAAACTTATGTCAGTCGCATGAAATAAATATAATATCACATGAAAGTAAGATTCTATTGGCTTCGAAACTATCTATCGGTATACTAAGTGCTAAATGCTGTTCAAGATTTATAATTCTGGATGTTAACTTGATCAATATTCACATCATGTTCTATTTCATATGGAAATAAAAGTAAGATTGCAATAATAAATATATAAATGCTGATATACGCGTCAAATATATACCAATGCTCATTACAAATCTTAGCACTGTGCTAAAAGCTAAAATTTGTAACTTCTTATTTTTCAAGCATATAAATAAATAAATAAATTTCACTCTTTAGTCTTATATTTATGACAAACGGATTGTATATTGTTTAACGAAATTTTTATTCGAATACAAAATATTTATCATTCCTGCTTGAAAAGATTACAAAGACTAGTCTCCAATCAAATTTTTGCCAATCATTGATTCTCTCTCTCTCTCTCTCTCTCTCTCTCTTTCTCGAGCATCCTGAGATAAAGAAAAGCATATCCTGAGATAAAGAGAATAGCATATCCTGTAACAGAGTTGATTCTCTCAACTCGCAAACTATCGCGAACACATAGAGGAGAGTAAAAGAACTGCGAAAATCAAAGAGAAAAGTTTAATAAAGCCGAGAATTATTTATGAAAGTCTTTACTAAAAAGATTATATTTCAGTTATATGACTTTAAATTACACTAAATTAACTAAAATAATATTCATATATATTATCAGTATAAACTATAATTTTATTTAACTTTTCCTTTAGATATACTCATAGTTGCTTCTCCTTTTTTTTATTAAAAATATTGAAAAAATATAATTGTATTTATCTTAAACAACGTCTTTTATATTGTTAGCAAAAAAATACTGATAACATAATAAATTAAATAATATTTTGTTGTTTTTAATTTCCATGTTTCTCGAAATATAAATCAATTTATCTCTGTAGTTACTACTTTTGAGGTAAATAACGTTACATATTAATACACTTAGTAACAAGAAACTTAAGTCAAATTTATTAATTTGAGTTAAATATTATACATTTTCTGGAGTTGAGTTGTTTAATTTTATTTCAATAAAATAATGTTGTATATTGAATAGTAACAGTGGTGTAACTATTATAGAAGTGATTAAAAATAATTTAAATTAGATATAATTTAACATCATAAATTTAACCGTGTAACAGTCACGTGTTACAATTTCGTACTGAGCATATATCGGATTATCGCTTAGATGAGGGAAATGAGAGATCACTATTCTAATATACTGCAATAGTATCGTTTGCGTTTACCCCATGTTCGCAATTTCCTCCCTCTCTCCTAATACCATTACGCTTATGCGTAAAATGGAAAACCCTGGTTTACGTTCCTTGTCGAGCAGTGCGCAGCATGAGAGGAGTCTTCTTATTAAGTTCGGTCTGCTCGTTTTGAGCTTAGCAGAATCCGTATTACGCATGCATACAGAAAAATGCTAAAGCAGCTTTGCTGTTCGATCAATCGGATATTACTTGCTTTGCTGGCACTATATTCATGCAGTTTCCTGAGTTTGCCTATGGCGATGAAAGGATACCTAAGTTTTCTAATTAATTTAGCAATATGATTATACGAAATATTCTTCTCATATGTAGCGAAATATGTTCTTCCTTCAAAATTGATAACAAGATATTTACATCTAATATTTCATATAATACATATTTTCTTTTAAAAATATAGAACCTGATTAAAGATAAAAATTAAAGTATATATTTTGCATTTTAAAGATGGATTTTACCCAAGTTTATCCTATTTACATATTATTATAACATTGCCTGTTTTAAAAAAACTTCCTATGTTGATAATTTGATCAACTTTTATTCTTGTTAAAATTTTTATATATTCAATAACACGAACTGATAATCGATTTAATCAGTTAATTCCAAGACTCGTAAAAAAATTATATTTCTATTTTCCTATTTTATATTCCTATTTTCACTATGCTCGGAGAAAACAAATCACTTTATCAAGATAATTGATTCAATTACGATTCATTCAACGCAGAATAATCCAACGTTTCCCTAGCAAGAATTTTCATCAAGGCCAAACATTCGAACGAAAAAGGGATGACACTCCAGAAGGGTTCTTCACCCTTAACGAAAGTCCATTTCTTCGAGGATTGTCGCAATTCCGTAACCATATGGATCAAACATTCCATTCTTGTGTTAAAGCTCTGTACATATCGATAAGCAGCAAACGAACTGCAAGCTGTAAGCATAAATACATTTTTAATAAAATCGCCCACATTCAATTATTTAAACTTTCATTATTTAGTTCAAACCATTTTACTAAATTACACGTATTTAAATTTCATTTTATAAGTTATTTTCATCACTGCATGCAATTCGATCGCTGTGTGCGCAACTTAAGGAAAAAGGAGAAAAAAGAGTAATGTCACGGCCGAACAGAGATTCCTCCGATCACACGGATATATACAGTGGATTTTCCCCAGTCCCTGAAAATCGCCCGAGGAAATTCGGGAAACCCTTTTCTCGTCCGACAAATTGTGCCGCGCCACTGCACAGAAAACTGGATGGTCGCGCATTGGACGGCTTTCGCTTCCCTTGTCGATCCGGCCACGTATGCCAACATTCGATTCCTCGGGAATACGCGGTCCTGGTTTTAATTAATCAAGCGAGAGAAACGGACTCACTTCCGGCTTGCCGGTGCCATCCACTACCGCTGCCATCGCCACCAGAGCTGCGTCGCCTTTTTGTTCGTGTAATCGTTACTAGGTTCTAGATTCGTACGTATATACACCCCGATTCCGTCGTACATACACACCGAAGCCGCAGAATATAGTGTCGGACTGGGAGAGGGAAAAGAGAGGAGAAAGGTAAAATAAGGAATGGAAATCGAAACCTGGGGTCAGGAAGAGAGAAGAAAAAAACATTGTTCTCATCGTTTCGAGAGCTTCCGTTCATTGATCACCTTTCGACGTTGGCACATGCAGATAAATATCGAACGTAGCCAGGAATTAATTGTCCGCGCGATTTTATGGATATCCGCCGTGAGCTGCAATTTAATTGGATTATCTATAAAGGTTAACCGACGTATCAGTCCCGCTGTAGATCGACCAAGCGCGTGCCCCGAAATTGTTGGGGTAAAATTATGGCTCGCGAATTTGCACGAGTAAACGGAGCATGCAATGTGTTTATATTTGATCCAGGGATAATTAGGTAAAATCATAGACGACCATAATGTCAATAGCCAAAAAGAGGCGTATTAATTTCCCGCAGTAATTCTACGCTTGTTGCTTGTTATTAGGGAAAGGATCCACTACAAGGACCGATCTATATCGTTTTGATCGTGGATTGATATGTAATACGTAAAATATTGTTATTGAAAAAAATGTTATTTAAACTAATGAAATATATATGATAAACATGAAACAATTCCGTAAAATAACTGATACTTAATATATACAATATCTTCTTATTGAAAAATATCCGTTGAACGAATGAAATATAAAACAATTCCGTAAAATGTTATAAAATGAACTAATGTTGATAATATAAATATTTTTGAATTTTCTAATTGAGAACAATATTAAAACTTGCATTTGTACATTCATTAATGCTTGCGCGCATGAGATTTAAAACAGTAGGAAATTATTATCTTGAATTGTTTCTCACTCATGTTTTATGTGCTTGCCGATAAGATTGTGTAAAACTTTCTATGGTGACCGAGAGATTAAAAAATCCGTAACCATATATCACAGATATTAATGTTAAGTCAAGTACACGATTTATCGCTTCTGTATATCCATAGAGTCATATATATTTTCCATTAACTTTACCATGAGTTATGTACAATGCACGATATCCGCGTGTTACACGTATTTAAATAAGAAACATGTTTTTTTCAACTTACATCCATAAATCTTGGCATTTTATAATATTGCGTATAGTTTTGTTTATTATTTTGAGGAACATTTCGTGTTCATTTCCGATCGATTTATCTGTTAAAAGTACCAGCATACATATCGCATGGTTATTCGTATTTTATATGCTACCGTGTATTTCTTCATGTCATCGGTAAAATTTGTAAGGCCAAGCGCGAGAAGCACTGCTGTGAAAGCTTCGTGACACGGATTAGAATTTTCCGCACGTATGACACACGGAAGGAAACGAAGAAAAGAGGATAGCGCATATTGCATACGTTCAACTCGTTTGCAATTTGAATCGTTTATCACGCTCAAACGAATCCGAGAGAAGAGCCTGTCGCAAAAGCGGGTCGCGTATTCAAGATCACCATAAAGTCCGCTACGAATCGACTGCGTGCATTAACGTGGGAAAGTAATTTATTCCGAACACGCGAGTCGCAATGCGCGTGTCTAAGATTAACACATGTTTGCATCGAGCTTCACACACTAGCAAGAAGTTCTTCGATGTATCGCGCCGTTCGTAAACGATTCCGTCGGAAAGCTGCCGTGACGAACATTTTTAATGGATTACTAAAAGCAAGTGAAGCTTATCAGATCGAGTTGAATGAAAAATGTATAAACGGTAATAAATAGTGATGCATAACGAGCATGTGCACGCATGCTGTACTAGAACAGCATATCTCAACATATATTTGGAAACCATTTGTGTCGATGCACCGATCCGAAACGAGCGCCAATAATAATAACAACCTAATTACGCGCTCCGTCATCTCGATATTGTGAAACCTCGTGACGGGACATAAATTCGTGATCAAATACAGTGAGATGGAAATCGCGCGTATCCGGATTCCCGCAAATAATTTCACCGCGTTAACGAGCAGCTCAAAAACAGCGTCGATGCGCTATCACCGGCGCGTAAATTCTACACGCATGACAATAATAGCGCAATGTCAATGAATATTAAATTTCAAAAGAAAGAAAAATATCAAGTCATATTAACAATTAAATAAAAACATTAATCGATAAAAATAAATTTAATATAAATATTTAATAAATCATAATGAACATTTAACAGTCGATTTTCACTTAATATTGTTTAATATTTAATTTTGATATTGCAAATGTAGATAATTTAGCATGTACTTGTGTTAAATTCAATTAAAAATCCATCTATAAATCCATCTATAAGTTCCAATATATTTATAAGTTACTAAAGAAAATTAAAAATTTAAACTTTCTTTAATAACTCATAGATATATAGATATCACGATAAAATTTAATAAAAATACACGCCTAAATTATCTGCACTGTCCCAAGTCACCTACATTTACGGTACTTTTCCTTAAGAACATTAGAAAACATCTTGTTGCATTAATTGGAATTTTCGTAAATTCAATCATAAAGATATAAATTAAATATTTATAGTTAAATCAAAGATTTTTGTTAACCAGAAATTCAATTATAATAACTGTTTCATAAATAAAAATCTGTTTCATATAATTAAAATTCGTTTTATTTATACCTCTTGTTAATACAATCAGAACATTTTCCTCAGTATATTGATCTCCTAAAGAAGTATCAATGTGAAGATCAAAAAGAAGAAACATGAGTATCGATGTTTTAATACCGTTGCGGTATCGTTAGCATTTCTGAACAATACGAAACATGGAAGGATATGTAAAATGTCGAAAGAGTCAGAGTATTCAACCTTCGTTGAACCCTGTAGTGTGCACCTGCATTATAAAAGAATAAAATATCAGATAACGAAATCTGAGATGAGCAAACGAGGCGCAAGAATTCCACATACGATCGTGTGGTTATCATGTTAGTCGTTAGTCGTGCATGTGTATATACCTAATACATCAATAGAACGTACGTCCACAATTGATAAAGGAAAATGATTTTTATCTAGCAAATACGTAATAAATTCTCTTTCTCTTTTTAATATGGTACCAGTAATATGCGAGCTTGAATTTTATACAATTTTCAATTGAACCGACATGGATCGTCCCAAAGCGCGATTAAATCCGATTTTGATAAGCAGATATTCCACTCGAAACGTATTTCGATCCTAATTGGACCCAGAATTAAAATTGAAATATTTAACGTACAATAGTAGATGAGAGACGCTACGTAATCGCTTTATATGTACACACATAGGATGTATGTTTGCAAATAAAATATCATATTACAGAGATGCTTTACGATCATTAAAGTATTGAAAAATAAATGATAGCACTTGTTCAAAACAAGGATTTATCATCTGATTATTACTTACAAGAGTTCGAACAAAATTATGCTTTAAAGTTCGTATTTACACTTCACTTTTATGCAACAAATGTCCATATAATATAATAATATTTATGTTACACATACTACAGAATCTTAGAACTAATACGCGCGTCTGTAAATAAATTATCGATAAAAATGAGATATGAATATAGCTTTGCGTCTTTCTTACGCACTTAGTTTTGTCTCATCGTGAGATAAGCGATATTTCTTTTATAACGTTAGCATCTTCGAATGTCATCGATGTATCAAAATCTAATCGATGCGAGCTTTTGTTTTCAGATGATCATTCGATCAGTATTCTGACTATGACATAAACGGAAGTCGATGTTCAAGGACCACAACGTAATACATGATGGATAGTTTCGTACAAGGATGTTATTGAGATCAAGATATATATCTTCAAGCAAGTTGACGGATATAAACGGATATGCTGGTTAACCATTTAATTGCTCTCACCTCGATATTTTGGAAATAAATTCGAATATTATATAGGAATATATTTAGGCACTCGAATCACACATCAATTACCTTGATTTTTTAAATATAAATATTATACTCTTTGAAGATACTGTATGTGACAAAAAAAGCAAAATTTAATTTTTTTAATTATATATTTAAAATTTTTCAAATTAAATTTTCAACAGCATACACACTTCATGGCCAAATATAATATATAAAAGTTCTTTCACGTTTTCAGTAGCCCTTTTTAAAAATATGTCGATTTTTATTTGATACTTCCCTATAGGTTTTGGCAACTGATAAATTTAAATAAGATACTGATTATAAAACATACTCAAGATAAAATAGGAATATCAATAATATCGCCGTATTGAACATGTGTAGCATCGATGTTTCATTAGCATCTCTATAAATATTCGCGACGCACACGACATGATCTCATTGCGCGCAATTATGTGCAATGAAGCTAGCTTAAATATGGTACGTAATATGCGTATATTCACGGTTAAACTAACTCGCGCCAAGATGCGTTACGTCAGTAATAAAGATCCAAAGGAATAATTAATGATCCCAAGCAGAGCGCTGCGGCGATACCGTAGCCTTCAACGAGAAAAGTCGGCCAGGAGCTAATCGGCGCGGCGGTGCGGTATCTATCGGTCGTTGCCAGGCGTTCCCAGGCCCAACTATGAAAGTGTAATTAGCACGGGTATGCCGAGGCGGTACTACGGCAGGAAAGGGCTTTCGTTAATGAGTGATCGAAATTTCCAACGTGTTCGTAGCGCGCCAAGAGGCGTACTAACGTCTTGTACACCTGATATAATCCCCTGAGAGCTGGTGTATTAGTTTTCGTTCGTCTCCCGTCGATCGAATCTCTAAAGGGATTCTCCCTTCGTCACAGAGCGATAAGTCGGTAGGTAATCGTCGTACTTGCTCGGTTCAACACCGGCTGCGGATGCAATTAGCGCTTGATTTGTCGCTCTCTATTTCTATCGTTCCACGACCGTCCACGTCGAGAGGTCCAAAAAGCTTAGGGAGGCAGGTGGAAGGTCCACGACGGATTCCCAAAGGTATCTGCGTGGCCATCTTGGAGACTACGGTCGAGACCTTCCGGCAAAAACGTGTCGCGTTGGCGTCGAGAGCGTAATTGCGCGCGACCTGCACGCCGAGTATTTTGCTATGACGTGCACAGAATACATAGCAGCAATGAAATTGCGGAGATAATTGGCTCCTTGTCGTCCCACAAAGCGCGTCCCCATTGTCACGCGTCTCAACATTCATGGTTTAATACATCATCAGGCTTAATCCTTTTTCAAATCACGCTTGACTACTAATATAGACGAATTAACACGATTCGCTTTTAGTTCTGACCAGAAATATCCGCGATTTCTAGACAATGCATTAACAATAAAATAAACAATAAAATAAATTCTAAAGATGCAAAGAAGAATAGAAAGTTGTCATTAATAATTCATGGCTTTTCTTAAGAAAATAAAAAGAATCATATGAATCATTAATAAATTTGTGTCACTTAGAACGTTAATTCAAGTTTTCGATTACAATAAAATATTAATTTCTAAAATATTTATAGAACAACTCCTATAAATAAGAGAATTAAATTTAGACAAATTAAACAACAATATATTGTTACGCTGTTGTTAAATAAACATTGTTACATTAATGTTAGTTTTATTCAGGAAGTAGTTAGATAAATATTAAAAGAGAAAAATAATTATTTGATGCCTACACTTCAAAACGAACATATCACACTATATCGCCAGACTATATCAATTTCATTTTTATTTTTCATCCATTTTCATCTTAATGATCGACGAAATTTACAGCAGCCGCGAAGCTGTTGAGTTAGCAATTATGTTAACGAGAGCGCAAATTGATTTGTACATGAGTAAAGAAAAAAAACTCGTGTTCCGTGGTTCGTTCGAGTGTTTTCTCAATGCTGCCGTGTCAATTATTTCAACCCCAAATTCCTTGTGTAAGGAGAAATAAGGAAGAATACGACCGAGCCCTGAGAACACTCGGTTTGTCTAAAAACGCTCTCGTGCTCTCACAAATCCTGTCGACGTATTTATGCCGGAACGTAAAGACGATGTGCTCAACGTGTGTGAGCACTTTGCTATAACTACAAGGGACAGTCGATATTTTTAGACACTATTGACGAGGTCGGGAACTGATTTGTAGTAATCTTAAGTGTAGACAAATGTGCGTCGGAGGGTCGTGTATCTTATTGCCTCTTGGCGCCTGAATAATCACTGGACATATAAATCAGGAACACGGTGATCTTTCCAATGTAATTAATAACATTGTGCATTTTAATTCTTAGAGAAAATTCTCAAAAAATTCTTAAAAAGAATTGTAGTATTATTACACACATATTAAAAGCCACTTGCGTGAAAATACGAAAAGATAGACATTGCATGTAAAGTAAAAGACAAAGCTTAAATCTACATGTAACTGTCTTTTAATATAATAAAATATTATATTAGAAGTATATAGAGATAATATGTAGGAATAAAAGATATATATAAACAATGATTTAAGAAATGTGTTGGCAACTGTATACAAGTAGGATGTAACTTTCCAGAAATTTGTCTAGATTCGTAAGTGACATAATGTCACAAAGTGCAAAGTCTGCGAAGACTTGTAACGTAAAAAATATGTATTGTGCAGATCGCAAAAGTAGAGTTTTTGGCAGGTTACCCAATAACTTTTTAAATCGCTTCAACGCGCGCACGGCGCCGCTTTTTGTTACGAGTTTACGATCGGATATCCTTCTAACTCTCGGTATACTCGTGAACATGCTAATCATTTTTTATGATGTTATTGCACATGTAACGTTCATCGTTAAATTTATACAAGCCAAACAAATATTTAGCATATGCATAAATAAAAAAAGTATGATGTAACAAATTTGGAAACTAAATATATACACGTATAATTATTTATACAGAAAAAGATATTATATTGCGCAAGTAAACTAATTCTTTAAAATCAAATCTTCAAAAGTATGAAAAGTATAGAAATAGATTTTTGAAACAAATTTGAACTATTATTTGGATCAAATGGAAATAAAAAGTAAAAAAAAATTATCTTTTAAAATATTAAACATATCAAAAAATGGATATTTCAGAATTTTTATTAATTTAAAGAGATTAAAAAAATATTCTCTCCCATCACTTTAAACATGCATGTCCATTTTAATCGGTTTAGTGATTTTATTGCTACAGAGGATAAGCATGCACGCAAGTACGTTCACATTTTTACAAAAAAAAAAGTAAAATTCTAAAGGGATATTTTAATATTTCAAAGAGCTTGAGAGATATTCGCCTATTAGATTTTTTTTCACGACGTCTGACCAATAGTTATTCTTACTTTCAAATAAAGTATGTACAGCAGTATTAATTCTTCTCACCAGTTGAGATTTTTAAAAGCATCATCAATATTTTGAGCAGAAATTGTGATAGATAAATTTAAATCTGTAAAATAGTGAAAATAAAATACAATCCGACTTCTATGATAAATAAAAACTTGTTATTTCAGCTTTGACAATATATTAGAATATTTTCAGATTTTTATATAATTCAGAGTAATAAAAATTTGTTGTTTCTCGAAGAGAAATTCTTATTGCTGACGGATAAATTAAAATTCATGCGTTACCAGCAATTAACACGTAATTTAAATAAAGACGCAACTCAGAAAAAGATTCTTAAGGATATGTATCTCATGTGTCATTAGACACAAAGGCAAAAAGGTTCGCGCAGGAAAAGGATATTTTTGGAATACATCAGGTCTCCATTTAGACTTTTTCTCTAATAGTATACTAATTATAAATAATTTGTAAGATGTTTGCTCTAGAGTCACGATACAAAAAATTAATTAAAAGGAATATAATAATGTAACAACAATAATGAATTCAATTTATAATAAATTAAAAAATGTAACTTTCGATTTTTAATTATCGTTGATATTCTTATATTAAATAATTTTTAATTTTGTTTCTTTTTATTTTTGTATTTTCAAAATTAACAAGACACGACATGTTTCGTGCTACTTTAGTTCATCAATGACGCTTCCGCAGTTATATGTACATGCCATTAACAAAATAAACATAATCTCATGACAGGAAAGCATAATTCCTTCTATAAGGTAGAAGATAAAGTAATAAAAATAAAACGCCAATGAAACAAAATTTGCTACAAACAAACGGCTGTTTGTTAAATTTATATCGCGACGGGTTAAGCGCTTGGTATACAAATTACATTCCGCAGTTTAGCTCGCTTCAACGAAGATTACCCTCACATACGCGCCCACATCCTGAGATTTCTATCTCGTTCAGCGTTAACAAGAAACCTTAACGAGAGGCCACTTGTAACCGAGAGAACAGCCCCAGAGAGATCTAAAAAGATTCGGCGCCTCTACCCCGGCGCGAATGACAACGACGTACTTATGTAAACCGTATGTTTTTACGGCCAGGCCGTTAAATCATTCCTGCTCGTGCTTGCCCAGAAGAACATACTAATAAACGGGCTAGGACGTACTCGAAGAAAACGGAGCGTCATCTGGAGTGATCAAAAATCTATTCCATTTCATGTGGAAAGGAAATAACGATAAATTTTACATCACTGTATCCATATTTCAAAAGCTGCATTTTCAATTATTTATTTCTCTACGGAAATATATAAGTACTATCCTTATAATTCTGTTTTTTTATCTATTGACCTCGATAAAAACACGATATTTATTTAATGAAAATAAGAGAACATTACATTGTGTATTAACTTCCAACTTAAATATATCTTGATTATTATATTGATAATTAATTGAAACAGAATTCAGACAAATTTGAAAACTGACTAATTATATATAATCTTGTTATGTCTTTATATTCTTATACTGTCATCACATATATTAAATATGTTTAACATGATTCGTTTGTTAAGAGCACACGGAAATGAAGTCGAGCAAACTTACACGTAAAGCAAAACGAATTATCGTCTTTTTATTTCTTTCACATCAATATTTGTTTTCATCTTACCGATATTCGATGCACGAATAATCCTAGTAATATGCTTTCACATAAAATTTGTTATTTCAGAGCTTCTTTGTTCATCTTTGATTGAGCGTTTATATCGAGGGATGAAGAAAAAAAGAAAATATAATATCAGAGATAGATACATTCGTCTTTAAGTATCATTCATCGTGGATATAGTTTTCCCTATTTTATTTAGGATCATTATGTCATAATGATTTATGTGATAGATCAATATTTCGATAGAATTCACTCTTTCAGTTGTCAACCAAGTTTGGTCGATGTTTTGAATGCTTCCACAAGAACGTGTCCGACAAGAATACGAATATTAAACTCATAACTCATAACGAAGAAATTATTCATACAATAACAGCTGTTTCTACCCTAGACAAGGCACGGCTGTCCCTTCTTAATTAAATGAACTTCCGTCCGACAAGAACGCGGTTGCTATAGGTGCATTACTATCGTTCCTTTAGCATTGAACGTCGTATCTCAGCATCGTATTCTGACAGCCCCTCTTTCAAGATTGTAAAGGCAATGAAGGCTGGCAAAACAATGTAGCATAGCAAAACGATTCCTTTCTCCAAATACCTTCGAGGAACAACCTCTTATTTAAAGAGTTAAACACGAATTTCGACGCCAACGAATAGTAGCGGAATGTATCGATCGGATGCGAAATGGAAGAAGCGCGTTTACCGCAGGCACGTTTCTTTGGCGGCGTATGCGGAACCATGTTTACTTTAATTACTTTCCTGTAGGTCATTGGCTGCAAGGTAATCGAGCCAAAACGGCAAGAAGGATGCATTCGAAAACGAGAACGAAGTGCGAGAAAGTGGAAAAGCGTGTAATGAAGTCTTAGCGAAAAGGCGGCGGAAACTTAAATAGCACAAATCTAATCTTTAAACAACATCGTACAAAATGTGATCTGTAGACGAATCTTAGAGCTTAAATTTGAAATCCGATTACGGCATAAATTTTTTGGAAACGCATAATATTACGTGATATAAGCTTTTTTATTTTTATTTTGGTCTAAAGTTTTATTGTGAGCTAAGTTAAACGCAGCATGTACGATTTATTATTATTTTTCGTTTTACTAATTTTAAATTTATTAATTTTTTTAGACTTAATTTATCATATATGACAAACATATTCTTTGAATAAAATACTCAATGGAGAAAGATCTAAAATTTCAATAATCCTTGATGTTTTCAAATAAATAAAAAACTGTGTACATTTATCTTGCAAATTATTAACAAATTAATTTTGTTTGTTTATTTATCTTAACGAATTATTTATTCTGTTTCGTGTCCGTATAAAAGATATTTTTAGAGAAATAAAGTACCAATAAAATCAGTATTATTTCATACCTCAATATTAACTTAAGACTACATCATTTAGATATGATTTTCATAATTAATGTAACATAATGCTTGTTACATATATATTTTACCATTCTATTTACAATCGTTAAATTAATAAGTGTATAATTTTTTTATATTCACAACATCGAAACATTATGTCCTCTTAATTTTTCGAGTCGTAATAGATCTAAGCTAGCGCAGAA
>Ga0157363_1003560_pt1 | contig 14104 bp, 12 predicted proteins | sample AttsexASBM1_FD_111477 | JGI IMG/M metagenome (GOLD analysis project Ga0157363, IMG submission 111477) | Fungus gardens microbial communities from leaf cutter ant in Ribeirão Preto, State of São Paulo, Brazil - Atta sexdens ASBM1 | ecosystem: Host-associated > Fungi > Mycelium > Unclassified ...
AAAATGATAGACCTTGTTCGATTTCTGCTATAAAGTTATATCAGCAGGCTCTGCTCAGTTTTTCAGCTTGCAATCTGCTATCAGATTCTATTAGCAGATCCTATAGCAGGTTATATATTTGAATTCTGCTACCAGTTTGTTTGCATAGAATGTTAACAGATTCTGTCAGCAGAACAGGAGCAGAATGCAACATCAGTTATGATCAGTCTGCTAACATCTTCTGATCAAATCTGCTATCAGTCTCGACATTCTGCTAACATTTTGCTATTTGGATCTTTAGGCTTATATAAAATATCTAAATGCAATAAATATAATCAAACAAATTTAACGATCAAATAATACATGTATGGTCTAAATAATATAACAATATCATTATTGGGTATTTTATCATTTAAAATATTTATATACTTTTACATGTAATTTTACTAATTCATCACCTACTGCAGCTTTTAATATGCACTAATGTAATAGTACAAATAACCGAATTCGCTATCAGTTGTATATAGAGTAACAGACGTACCATGGAAACATATTTTACTAAGGCTGACCGTATCTATCTCATCTGCATCGAGAACATCGTCAAACTCGCTCAATCTATAAACAAATACAGATAAACAGACACATGAAACAAATCGAATTGGGGAACAAAATCTTACGCAGGTATTTCGCTTACCTCTTTCGCAGGATGCTCATTTTCGTAGCACATGTGACTGATGTGACACTAAGCAGGGGTCCAGCGACGTGGGAGCTGCAGGGATCTAACCGCGGCTCCTTATCAGCATTCAGTGGGCGTGTGACACGGCGTTGATACGTGCAGGCAGGCGCGTGTACAGATCTGATGCAGCGATATCCCGTAAATCTCGTTTTCTCATTATTGACTGCGGCCCGTCGCCTCGACGCATGTAACGATCGTCATCGCTTTCGAATCGCTCCGCCAGCTTACGACCAGCTGTAGCCGGCAGCGATGGCCATTGACTCCGGAGTATTTCGACGGGTGAATATCGATGCCCCTCTCTCTCTTTCTCACTCTCTTTTGACCTCTCGATATATCAGCATCGATACTCGTCGCAGCCAAATGAAGTATCGATACTCTCACATGCTCTCGCGCCGAGAGATTTTCTGTCCTGTTTTATGACTAATAAATGATGAGGCTAGAATGAGACATAGTAACGACTCCTTGAATGCACCTACATCGATAGTAAGCAATAGCAAGTTTTGTTCAGTATTGTCAGTAACTACCAGTAATATATAGTTTATCTCGTTGATGGGTCGAATTACTTCGAAAGAACAGAAACTGTGAAAACTTGGAAAGTAGATCGCAATATCGAGCGATACTTTAAAAGGAATTCAATGCTTATTGTTTGATCAGCTAATTGATATGGCTATTGATAACGGAGTCTCGAATTGCCAAAATATACATCTATCTTGAATGGGTAATGTGCCCACTAAGCGAATGTGTACACTGTTTACAGTGTTTACACAAGAAAGTGACTGATGAGTGTATACGATATTTTAAGACATTAAAGGAGTTCGCATATGTGCACACCGCTTAAAATATATATCAATATATCTCTTGACTTGTTATATCGCCAATTTGTACTACGACGTTTCTCGTAAATCGAGATCGTAATGTCATTTTATAACGTGAATGATATTTGATATAATTGTAAGTAGAATTTCTTAATCTATAATCTATCTCATTTTGTTCTATCATTATTCTGTTGAACACAAACTAACAGTATTTAATATTATAATTGCATTAATGTTATAATTTCCTAATCATCAATATATCCAGATAACAACATGTCTATTTTATTTATAAGTAAGTTACTTATTAATGCACTGCTAAGTATGTGTTGCTACCAGAATTGCAACAACGAAGTCTTCATTTATTATTTTATGCAACTTGATGCATTTATGATATGATAACATTGAGGTGCAACTTGCCAGTAATTTGCCGACAACTTTAAAATTGTCCCCATCAAAATTCATACTGTTGCCATCATGTTGTCATAATATGCAACGTACAATGCTGTCATATTGCCGACAACGCAAAATAACATTGACACAGCTATCTTGCTGTTAAAATACTGGCAATACATATACACATAAGATCTGTTCATTTTAACTAAAATTCTTGTACAGTTCATTTTTCTTCCTTTTCTTTCCACGTTAGAGAAATCGTTGAAGATAAAGATTTTGATGGGGACAATTTTAAAGTTGTCGACAAATTACTGGCAAGTTACCAGCAATTATAGATTTGTTATCATAAGCAATCATAGATTTGTATTGATTGATTTTGCTATGACATGTTTTGCTATCTGGATAACTGTTACAGTGTATTACATTACATCTATATTGTTAAATGGAAAATTATAATATTGTATGTGTTAGTTCGTATTTATTAGGACATTAGGTCTTTCTTTATTCCTGCATTAGATTACATTAGACTTTCTGGATTTTCTTTCTCTCTTTTACTAAAAAATATCAAATATATTTATTCCATTTTATATTACAAGTACTAGTTCAGTTACACAAAATCGTTACAAAAAAAGTTTTAAAAAGACTTTTGTGACACTTTGAATTTCCCTTAGATTTATAATCAAGGTTACATGTATGTATTTATTTTTTTAGTTACTTTGCGGCTGTCAAAATGCCGTTCAAGTTCCACTTGAAAAAGAGCAGACAATATAATGTCGTATCCAAGAATCAGTATGTAATCTGTGTCGAATTATTAGATGCCACTTCTATAGAATGCACTCTCAGCATCGACAGCGTTGGCCAGGAGTGTCTGGACAATGTGATGCAACGTTTGGGATTAGGGCAACCAGAATTTTTTAGCCTACGCTATGTTTGTCGCAGTACATCATCACTTCGATGGATTGATATGGACAAACCTTTAAAGAGACAGCTTGAAAAAGATGCTAAAAGTTTTACGCTTTACTTAAGAGTTATGTATTATATAGTGGACGTACAACTCATTCAAGATGAGATGACAAGGTTAACTTAATTCGCTTAAGTGATATAAGATCTGTTCTTTTTAACTCGCTCAGTTTATCTTTTCTTGTTTCCTCTTCAAATTGAAGAAGAAAAAAGAAAATATGATAAATATGATATACAAAAAATTAAAAATAACAGACCTATAAGTTTCTTAAAAAATATAATTTTACATGTTTCTTCTCTTTTCCCTTCCACAGATATCATTATTATCTTCAACTGAAGAATGATGTGCTAGAAAACAAAGTACATTGTAATTACAGACAGGCTTGTGTGTTGGCAAGTTATTCTATGCAAGCTGAGTTTGGAAATTATAGTCCAGAGAGACACACAATCGAGTATCTCCAACAATGCACTTTCTTTCCAAACGTAACACCAATTTTCATAATTAAATTATTCTAATTGCAAATGTCATATAAATCCGAGTTCTGTTTAAATTTCTCTTTAGGATGTAAACAAAACAGATCCAAATGGACAAGAATCTCTTTTATACACAGCAATATGTCAATATAAAGGTTTTGCCAATATGACACAAGCTACTGCAGAAGAATTATATATCTCGATTGCCATGCAACTAGAGGGATATGGTACTGAAACTTTTCCTGCCAAGGTATAAATAGCGCGATAAATTAATTAATTTTTATTGCTTCAAATACAGGCTACAATTATGGAATATTTCAGGATAACATTAACAACAAAGTTATACTTGGAATTTCCATCAATGGAATTATGGTGGCCTATCCTAATACTCAAACAACGCAATTTTATAGGTTAATTTACTTTTTATTTTATATATATGACTTTAGGTCTGTTCTTTTCAACTGAATTTCTTGCATATTCATCTTTTCTCTTTTTCTTTCCACGTTGGAAAAAAAAGAGAAGACAAATAGTGCAAAAAATTCAATTTAAAAGGACTTTATACTAAATTACCTTGATCAAAAAGTTCCCGGAATTCATTCAGAAAATTCAAAATACAAGTTTTATTCATCAAAAGTGATATTGTCCTCTTCAAAGTACTCCCCATCGACTGCAACGCACTTATGCCAACACTTGATCCAGCTCTCGAAACATTTCTGGAACTCTATTGTCGGTATAGCCATCAGAGCCGTCTTCGATTTTTTCATTACCTCCTTTCGGCTGTTAAAACGCGTTCCCCGTAATTTTTTGACTCGATCGAACAGAAAAAAATCGCAGGGAGCCATATCAGATGAATTCGATGGCTGTTGGATGATATTCGTTTCGTTCTTAGTCAAAAATTCATTCGTTGTTGCAAATTCAACTCCATTTTTAAAACTGTAAAAAATCGAAAATACGTGTAGAAGTAGATGTACTCAAGACGGCGTAACTTTTACAAATGTCAAGCTATGGTGATAAAATTTGATGGGAATGTCAATGATAGATGTGGCAACCTAACCAAAAAAAAACAGAACTCAAATCAACTGACTCAGAACATCACTTGGTGGTAATTCCGGGAACTTTTTGATCAAAGTTATTATAGCATATTAAATAAATAATTTACGATTTACAGATGGAAAGATATCAGTAATGTCATAAATCAAAAGAAAACGTTTAGAATAGAGTGCAAATGTGAAGAAGCAAAGCAATTTGTATTTACTGAGTCACGCGATGCAAAATACATATGGAGATTATGTATAGCCCAACATTTATTCTATATACAGTATCAAGAACGCCGTCCACAAGAAAGATCTAGTGGCTGCTGTGTGCGTAAATTAACATTTGTTTAATTACATTAAAATCGCATTACATTGAATGCGTACAGAATTTTATGTAATTGTAGGCACAATTACAACAATAACAATATTGTTAATATATTGTTACAGGATAACGATACAAACGATTCTAGTGAGCAAGCAGTATCCGTGAATTCGGATAACAGGACCTCAGACACACATACACGGTGGACAAGTTACAACGATCTTTCAATACCATCACCGTGTCCTGTTGTATCCATTTCATCAACCGATATAAATAGTTTGCGTGCGTTATTACCATCATATAGACCGGCACCCGATTACGAAACGGCAGTCCAAATGAAATATAATAGTGGAAACGCTTCTCAGCCTTATTATGCGAATCAGTCCGCAATAGTTGGTTCAGATATTTCGTGCCTGTTAGGTGTAAACCGCAATAGATATTAAATATAATAAGATACCTGATAAAGTTCTACTGAAATATTTGTGATATAAAAATTTGAACATGCAAAAGAGATTATATATATTATATATAAAAAAAATTCATATTGCAAATAAAATATTTATAAACTATATTAAATATATTAAATGTATTATTTCGTTTCGAATATTATGTTTTATTTTTATAAATATATATACTACAATAAAATTATTAACAATATAACAAATGTGTATGCACAAATTTACAAACAGCGCTTTTATCAACAAAATTGTATTGTAATGTTATTTTTCTGAATAAAACAATATAATATAATAAAATACCTAAATAACAATCAAAATTACAATTATAAGATATATTTACATATATAATACACATACACGCACACGCTTACACACGTTTGCTTTTATAGCTCTCTAAAATATATATTGTATGTACATTATAATTATTGTTAACAAACTTTCATGAACTGAAGAAAGAAAGATTCCTCTTATTGTGAAATAATTTGAAAATATTTATATATTAAACAAATATTAGGTGTGGGAAAAAGTTCGTGGCGTTTTTTTAATGCCATGTAACGAGAAAAACGCTACGTATTGCAATATCAAAATATTTAAGAAATGTTAATAAATTCATAAATTCATATATGCCAGTACATAATATTTTCTTCGAGCATTCTTATTTAAATTAAAGAGAGAATTTCATATTCAATTGAAGCAGATCTTGAGGCTTGATAATACTTATATACAAATTTGCAAATACATATTGCATTGTGTATAAACTGCATACCAATTTAATTTGCCTTTTCATGATCAATCTTTATTACAAACAACTCAAAAGACATCATGTCATAAATTATTCTTTTTTAAATTTTCTTTTTTATATTTTCTAGATAGAATCAGCAGCTGTGATCGCTTGTATCAAAGCTGCTGGTTCAGGTTTATTCGCAGTGGCATATACATTGAAACCAGAATCAATTAATGCATCTTTTGTTACAGGTCCTATAGCTACTGCTTTTATATCTTTGACATTATAGAAATTTCTCTTAAGTTGCGCTGTAATATGCTCAACTGTAGATGGACTGAAAAAAACAAATATATTAGATCTCTCGAGCATTTTTGGTAATTCTTGTTCAAGAGTTTCGCTCTCTAATGTTTTATAAACTATGATCTTTTTTATTGAAATTCCACTATCTCTGATAGTACAAGAGATAGTTTCACGTGCAATTTCACTGCATGGATACAATAATAGTTTGGAATCTTTCTTTATATCAAGAATAATTTTTTCAGCCAGTTGCTTTGAATTACCAGACTGACTGCCTACACAATGTTGTAAATTAAGTCGATTTCTTGCGAGAGACTCCGTCACAGGTCCCACGCAGTACGTTGGCATCTGTTCCCAATGATATAGAATATTAGTATCTTCTTTTACTGCTAATACAATAGCTTCAACTGTACGAGGACTAGTTAATATTAAACCTATAATTAATTAAGGTGAGAGATAGATATAATATTAGTTATAATAATTATATAATATAATAATTATGTAATATAATTACATAATAATAATTATGTAATTATGTTGAAAATAATAAGATGTATTACCACTATATTTGTCAGCTACTAACAAACAAGCTCGCAGATCCGAAATATTCACGAATTCGAATTTCAAAGTTTGTAAATATTCGCAATTATAACCAGCTGATTCCAATGTCTTGCTATATGTTTCCTGGTTGCTCTTTTCAGATAATCCCTTACATAATACTACTCTCTTGCAATTTCCAGCCATTATGTGAACAAAAGTTTTTAATTTGTAAACTGAAATTTTGATACAACAGGAAAAAAATGTATATTGTAACTATTAATAACAAACTATAATGTTAGATTGTCAAAAAAAAGTTCGGAATCATTTACCAAAAAATTATTAATAATTGTCAATGATATTCTGAATAAATTTATATGTAAAATAATATTTTTGATAACCTGATAATACCTGATAATACAAAACTTTTTAGTAATTAAAATACCTTTCTCTAAAATCTTAATAAAAATGTACTCATTCGATGCATATTCACTTAAAACGAAAGAATCTGACAGAAAAACGCTGCGATCAGCCTTCAATCAAGTTATTAAGCATTAAAATTCGAGACTTTAAAGGTTAAGGTATCTGTCATCTCGATTCGCGATACGTTAGGGTCTGCGCACAATAGAACAAATATTAAGAAATAAATATTTATTTCAAAAGATTTCAATCAGATTACCAGTTACAGTCGGAATATGCAGTTTCTGGTAGGTTGAAATCTCAATATTTATTCTTATTCCTAATATTTCCTCTATTGTGCGCAAAGCTTATATATATGCGTTCATCTTTAATTACACAAATTCACTACTTTACAAACACAAATTCACTGCTTTAAAAGCAGAAAAACGCGACAGTCGATCTTGTAAATCGAATTAAGCGTTGAAATTCGACATTAGATGTACTTAAGACATCTGTCATCCCGACTCGATACAGCTCTATCAGATATATTTAGATTTAACAAAGAGATTTAACAAAGAGATTTAACTAAAGATAAGAACCAATCATATTAAAAAATCACTAAGTGCAAACTGATTAATTTTCTCTGTTAAACGCAATCTATGTATACCTTAGACATACATACTGGAAAGGCTATAGGCGATCAAAAATGCTGCAACATCCTTACCTAATACTGCACTATATGCGTCTGCATCGAAATATATACATGTGACATACGTCACATGTATAAACGTTCAAAGTTCGCGATTTCGAAAAAATTATTTAAAAAATGGAACGCTATTGTATGTCTCAAAATATCAACAAAGCAAAACAAAATATTTCTTCATAAGTAAGTAGCCTTACTTTGAAGATAATTTTAAGCCAATCTTTAAGGTTACATATTGAATTAATTTAAATTATATAAATATATAAAATATGTGTGTGTATTTTAAGTATATAGTTACAATCAACATTAAAATAATTTAAAAATTTATTATATGTTTCGCAATGTTTAGGTTTCCTAAAGATGTATTAGAGATCTAAATTTTTACCCAATGGATGAAAAAAAAATAAACTGTTACTGTGATTTGTAATAAAATTGTAAAATAAAAAATAATTTTAAAGAAGAAGATTTTTTTATGTAATGGAAGACAACAAATTAATTTTTAAAAAAATGCAGTCATTATGTCAAACAAGTGCCGAAAGAGGTATATTTTTTAGAATTCATAAAAACTACTTTTATATTGCCTTATAAACATTTTATATTGCTTTATAAATATTATTTTATCGTATAAATATTATTTAAAAATATAAAATTCCAACATACGATTGCAATTTCAGATGTACCAAGAAATAACTGGTTCAAATAATGCTAATAATACAAACTTGAAATTATTGAAAAAAAAATGTATGATGGTAAGTTACAAATACTTTTATATTACAAATATTGTAATATAATTATAAATATAATAATTCTAAAATAAAATAATTCCTATATATTAAGATTTATACATTAAGATTTTGAATGGATAATAATAAAATAGACGCTATATCAGAAATGAATAATAATGAAGAAATTATTTCTCTTATGAACTGAAAATAAACTTAATTCTATTGATGTTCTTATTTTCTCAAATCAAATGTAATCTGTATACATTTATCAATATGTGTTATATTTAGAACCGGTATTACATTTAAAATCAAATAATGAAATCGGATGTTTTCTATCAGTACAGAATAATGTTATAGAAAATATTTATCCTAAAATGGTTGAAGATAAATTTAACTTTAAATCTAACTTTATTGATATTCCATGTTTGATCTATAAAATTAGATAATATATGATACAATGTTATTATTTATTAATTATTAATAAGATCAGATAAATATTACCAATCAGAGATAATATTAAGAATTTTATTAATAATTTCAAATATTAATAATTTCAGATAAAATATCAGAAGCTACTCTAAAAATAAGATATGTTGGAGATATTGATATATCTCATTTAGCCATTCTTAGAAGAACTAAAAAAGACGTTAGAAAAAACAATGATTCAGATAATAGAACAGAGAAAAAGAATTACAGTTTTATTAATACTGCAAAAAGTGTCTCATAGATATAAGAAAAAAATCTTTAAAAGATTCATTGATACAATTAAGAAGAAAAGATTCAATCTCTAAAAATGCTGCGGATATGTTATTGATATTTTTATGTATTGTTATTGTTTTTTTATTGTATATATTTAATAATATTATTTAATTATTTGTTTGTTATATTTAATTTTTCTTTATTGGTTTATCGTAGCATTCTATTTTTCTTCAATTTATTAAAATATCCTATCCCTTACAAAAAATAATGAAATGAAGGACAAATAAACAGAAATATTTTTCGAGTTATTGGACGATTTGCATTAACATTACATTTTTATTCTTCAAAAGCATATGATTATATCCGTATCAATTTTTTTTAATTTGTTACCACATCCAAGAACAATGAGAAAGTGGTATTTTGTAATAGATGGTAAACCAGAATTCACTAAAGAAGCTTTCGACGCTAAAATCTAAAGTGAAGAATAGTGAAGAACCTATTATTTGCAATATAGTAATTAATGAAATGGCAATACAGCAAGTGACATATGACGATATCAGACATTGTGGACTCATTACTTTAGGTATTAACAAAACAAGTACAAAAAAGTCACTTTATGCCAAAAATGCTTTAGTTTTCCTGGCTGTTTGTTTAAATGGGCATTGGAAAATACTTAGTGGTTATTTTTTCATATAGTTTTTAAGTGCATCAGAAAGAGCTAATTTGATGAAAACATGTTTATAATTAATGTACGAAGCAAGTACACATGTTCTTTTACATTTGATGATGCAATCGTTAATTTAAAAATGTGTAAATGTCTAGGTGCTAATTTCGATATTGGTCCACATTTTCAATCATATATTATGCATTCTGTAACTAACGAAAAAGTATTTTGTATATTTAATCCTTCTCATATGATCAAATTAATAAGAAACATTTTAGGAGATAAACCTAGCAAATGAGAATGGATTAAAATGGATTGAAATGTTTTTCTATCCAAATGAGTATTTCAAACAGCGAATACTTTTTTTTAGATTTAATTGGATTAATTAAATTCAATTAGATTCAATCCAATTGAAATCGCATCCAATTGAATGTGATTGGATTGAAAAACTGCATTTCCTATTCAAAATTTTGAATTGAACAGTATTCACAATGCACAGAAAAAGCTAATATTATTTTTAGATTGAATAGAGATATGTTCCATGATGGAATTCCTATAAATGAATAAAAATGCATTCAGGATTGAAAAGCATTCATTTTAACATTCGTGAATCAATATTTTTAAAAATCTGAATCCATTTTAATTCATTTCAATCCATTCTCGTTTGGAAAGAAATTCTTAAAGTTCAAGAGCAGTTTGTACATTGGAGAAACATCGCATTACTTCATCAGTTACAAAAATTAAGAGCAGCAATAAAAATTACAAAAAAACATATTTTATCGCAACAATATAATGAATGTCTGATTAGCTGTTCAAGTTTTAAGTAATAGTGTCAGTAATGCTCTTAAATATGTTGAACAGTGTGATGTGAAAGATTTTCAAGCACCTCGATCAGTACACAGCTTATTTTTGCGAAATTTTTAATAATGCTTTTGATATATTAAATATCCATAATAAATTTTTCAACATAAAGCAGCTCTTTGCATTGAAAATTTTATAAAATTGAAAAGTCTTGCATATAACATCATAAATTATATCACTATTATAAAAGATATTAACAATGTTAACATTTTAGAAAACTGGCATTTTAAGATTTATCTTTATAAAATATATTTGATTTGGTTGATGTATTGAAAACAAAAAATTTGTCAACATATAAGTTAAGCCAAGACTATATCGAAACATTCTTTAGCGCTTTAAGAAGTAAAGGATTTAATAATAATCCAAATGCGCAACAATTTGAGAGTGCTTATAAGCGTTTATTAGTGCGTCATGAAATTTATTTCCAAACAAGGAAATTATTTAATAACATGTACAAATATTGTTCGTTTCAGCAAAAAATAATCAGACGGAATCGTTATTTATTGAAAATGATGATAAAACATGCATTATCAGTCGAGACATTTGAGCATGTCTTAAAAATGTGAAAACTGAATCCATTTATTGAGGATATATCTCGTATATATAAGCAGTTTCATCATGAAAAAATTAATAAAAAGGAAAAGTATGTGTCACATTTGTGCATCTTTTCTCACATGTAATGAAAATATCTCAAAATTAATAATATTAAAAAATAGAGGAAACTTAGTATATCTTTCAAGAGATGTAATAAAAGTAGCAAGTACACGTGAAAACATTATTAGGCAATATAAAGATTTCATTTTCCAAAGCCATAAAAAAGAATATTTATATTTAAAAATTTTTAACATAGTTTGCTTTGATGTATTTCTAGAAGATGAAATGTCACAACATATATTGTCACAGAATATTGTAAAAAATAAAATACGATTGATAAAAGCTATTATTAAACGTTGTGTTAATTTAAGATTATTTTATGAAAAATATGCAACAAATGATTTACAAAAGTAACAAAAACTTTATTAGATAGAAGTATACAAAACTAATACAATTTAAACATCAATAATTTTTAAGCAGTATATTCATTTATTTACTATAATATATATTCGCATGTTAGTTACTACTTTTTTTTTATTCTAATATTTGTAATTTTAATATTTGTTAAAAAATATTTTATACTTTTGTAAAAAATTTAGAGGAAATAAGCAAAACAGAGAAACCACCAGCATCAAGGCTGTGTAGCTCATATCCTGGCAGGATGGAAGTTTACCATTATGGAGGAGACCATCAGGTCTATTCTGTAACTCTTAACATAAGTATCATTATAATATCGTTGCGCAACTTTTTTATCATGGTTGCGTTAAGATTATAAAATAGCTGACCTCGATTCGAATCTCGGAGCATCTTGATATTTTTCTCTGTTGTCGCTTATTTCTTACATTTCCGTAATGACTTACTGTGTTTTTGCAAACTGTATGTGTTTCAGAATCAGAATGCAAAATGTCAAAACATGATGACAATTTGATAGTTGAGAACATTCTTTTTCATCATTTTCAAATTTCAAATAACTATTTTTGATAACTATCCTATATTTTTTCAAGTTCAAATTATGCAATATCATCATGCGCAAGCGCATAGCAAACAAGCATAGCAAACAAGCACAAAACAAGGACAGATGTTGCAGACACTTTTATTATATTGGTAACATACGATATAACTCTTCCAGTATGTTCTAAGATATATATACATTCCGCTTTGGGAATGCTGGATGCTAGATGGCCAAATTGTCGAAACTTCACAATAGAGCTTCAAGATTGGACGCGTTCAAGTTGATAAAGTATTTGCATAGTGCATCAAAAACAAGAGAAAGAATAAAGGAAAGCACTTTTGCATAACGCATAACACGTAATGCATAAGAAAATGTACCAATCAAAGTCCTTCGTTTCCTTCCTTTCCATGAAATAAAGAACTGATTGGTTGAGTTTCTTATGTCTTATATGTTATGCGTTATGTAAAAGTCTGTGCTCCCCGTTTAAGCTCTTAAATAAATTTACTTATTTAAGCGTAAAATATTGCATAATTTTATAGCAAACATGTAAATAATATTTCTCTATAAATATAATATACGAAATTGTAACACTGCAACAGTAAATTGCAACAATAAATTATTTTGAATGATAATTGATTTAAAATATAATAAATTATTATTTTCTACAAAATATTTTTCAATACTATTATAATTTTCAATAAAATAAAAAAATTTTAATATTACAACATTATTGCTGCAATTTTTGTAATATTGCACACTATTATAAAATATTACAATATTGCTACAATATTTTGTAATATAGGTATAACCATATTTAAATCCTTATATCTCAAAAACTATTGAAATAAAATTTTATTGAAATAAAAATTTATATATAATTTATATATAATAAACGTTTTACTTAATTTTTTTAAACCTTTGTTACTATTATATTGTATTTTGAATGGCGAATGTTGGAACACCGATTTGTATATATATTTCAATGATGTATTATTTGGCACATAAAAAAAATTAATAAAAAAAATTAAGAACAGAAGAAAAATATTAAATATTGGAGGAAATTGTAAAAAAATTGTAAATGAATATTACATATAACTATAATAGATGCAAATAAGATATAAAACAGCTTATTTGTATCTATTGTAAGTTATGTCCAATCTATATTCCTAATTTTTTTACATTTAATACTTAATATTTATTCAGTAATAAATCAAAACATAGTATTATAGTATTTATATCTTAGAAAGTTGGAATGATAAAATGTTTTGTAATATTTCAACGCTGTTACAATAATATTGCACTGCGATAAACTGCAATGTAATAATTGAACGATATTACAATAATATTACAATCTCTACTTGCGTTTTTTATTTTACACAATATTCCTATCAAATTCTTCAAAATCTTCTGTCCTCCCGGGAAAAAATGTTATGTATATGAACATATTTTATATATATATATATATATATATACAGTGACTTACATTAATATTCGGACATATATCATAATAATAGAAAAACTATTATTTTTGAAATATAGTTTTTATAGGATTAAGAAATTTACGTTTTTTAATCATTGAAAACGCTCATTATAAATGTAAAAAACATTAATTTTATTTATTTAGTTTTCAACGTAAAAAATATTAAATAAGTTAATCTTTAATTTTAGAATTGCAAAAATATTCGGACGCTCAATATATTTTATATTTACTGACCCTTGGAAATCAAGTTAGTTTATTCCTTATTTGTTTATCATGAAATAAATCATATAAAATATGT
>Ga0157363_1003561_pt1 | contig 14103 bp, 9 predicted proteins | sample AttsexASBM1_FD_111477 | JGI IMG/M metagenome (GOLD analysis project Ga0157363, IMG submission 111477) | Fungus gardens microbial communities from leaf cutter ant in Ribeirão Preto, State of São Paulo, Brazil - Atta sexdens ASBM1 | ecosystem: Host-associated > Fungi > Mycelium > Unclassified ...
AGGATGTGAAAAGATCGAAACGTCTGTTGTGTAATTGTTATTCTATAATATTATTAACATAGAATTCTAACATCTTTTTTGTAATATTTTTTTTATATTTTTAAAAATAAGATAAATATATATATATATATATATATATATATATATATATATATATTCTCTAACTTACAATTAAAACTTTTACATAAAATAAAAACAATTAGTGAAATCGTTACCATTACTCCAAAAATGTAACTGTGTTACTATGAATGTTATTCAAAAGAAAATATAATGTTACTCAAGCGTTATTAAAAAAAGTAACTTGTAATGGTAACGACGTTACAAATAACGTGTTACTTGCCAACTCTGAAAGTATAATACTAACGCATAAAAACTGAAAAAAAAGAATTTTTTATTATCATTTTATTATCAGAAAAAAAATTTTATTATCAGTTTTAGCACTATTATTTTTATTTTTATTATGAATTTAACCTTCGGACAGCGGATGTGATACGCATGCACGGCGGATACAGGATAAATGTGACTTAAGATATTAATTTAAAACGTTTAAAAAGCAGTTTTTTATTATAATAAGTAGTAAATTATTTCAAATATGTAGAAAATGAAATAAAAAAACACATATAATAGAAATATATATAATATAAATAATACACTTATAATAGAAATAAATATCCGTTTATTCATTTTCTTCACAGTTGGAAAAAATAAACAACTCTAACTCGCGGGTCTCGCGAGAGACGCCTGCATCCGCCAGCGGAAGATTAATTGTGATATTATTCTAGCTGACAGTTCAGAATTACATTTCAAGATTGACAAATAATCGCAATTCATAAAACTATACAATGTTTATTTAAAATACAATATACAAAAAAAGAGAATTACGACCCAGTGATAATTATAATTCATAATTTATAAACAAAACAATTTCAATTTCCAACGAGATCATTTTCGATGTTAACTGTTAATTTCAATTTTAAATATATGAGATATACGCAAAAACGCTATTACATTCAATAACACATGATTGCTCATCTCAATGACAGCTGACATGAAGATCATATCTACATCTTATATTTGGTATTTCATTAGAAAAAAATTTATACAATTTTAATCATGTGATATTGAAGTACACTTAGTTAGAAATGTAACTACATGTTTCATTTACATATAATGAAAATGTGGTTATAAACGAAATTAAAAGTAATAAATGATTTAATTAATATAGTAATTAATATAATAATATAGTAATTATAGTAGTTACTTAAATGTAATGAATATTATATTAAATTTATGAAATTTAATGTATTGTATACAATATTGTGTACAATACTTTTCACTTTTCAAAATGTTATAAAAAGTACATTAAATTTCATATACATGTAAACAAATATACTTTTCAGTATAACAAATATACTCTTAAATATAAATACATTAAATTTAATGTAATGCCATGAAATTAAGTTTAAATTATGTAATTTAAAAGTATATTAAATTTCATGAAATTTTTAATAGTGTATAATAGTTCAGTCTTGCACTTTTGCGTATAATAATTTTTATATATTTAAAATTAAAATTAACATTGAAAATGATTTCATTGAAGATAGACAAAACGTTCATTTTGTTTATGGATTAAATATAATTTAGCTCTCTTTTTTTTGTATATTGTAATTTAAATTTGAGCCATTTTTTATAATTTTAATTGTATATTTAAACAATTTACTATAAAATAAATATCATAAAAAATTAAATTTAATAATAAAAACCTAAAGAAGTTATAGTCATTGAAGAAGCGAAATACGTTATAAATCGATGTATATCTGTACATAGGTCCCAAAATTCGCAACTAAACATATTACAAATACAGCAACAAATAAAAAATTTAAATTAAAAAGTTAATTGTAGTTTTTTATTTTAAACAATAGTTTCTGAGATATAAGATTTTAAATGGTCCATTACAAATTAGTTTAGATGATCACTTGTGAGAACACGCTGAAATGCGCACTTACCAGCGCTAGAATTACATGTGATGCTCGACTTTTTGAATTAAAGGCATGTATGTACGATGCTTGCTTTGATACATGCCGTGTAACGTTTGATAGATAACTACGAAATTATTTCTGTTCTGAAGATGCTGTCAATCACAGTCAATCGCCTGTTCGATCACGTTTTTAATCTTTTGATTGAAGAAAACATGCAAAAAAACAAGTTATGAAGTAACACATAATAAATGCAGAAGTCATGCACATCGACATGCCGCACTTAATATATGAACGTTATATTTCAGCATGCATCAGAGCAAGCATGCATATCATTAAAAAAATCGAGCATTGTGTATTTTTGACTTTATATTATCTCGCGCGATTCATGAAGAGATAACTATCTAAACATAGACTATAATTAGCCCATATTTGAACTTTTATTCTCTTAAAAATTATTATTTATAATTATTAAAATTATGATTATTACTACTATAATATTAGTAATAATAATTATACAGGTGTAAACAGTGGGCACTAATTATATAGTGCTAATCTTGATCTAAAATTGAGTCGAAATGTCTTAAACCATTTTTTTCTATAATTCTTTATAAAGCAATTATTATGGAGTAAAGTTAATCCAATGGGCGCCGTCTTTTAAACGGACCCACGTCCGTGAGTCCCCTAGTAGTGTGCGTTCCGTTGCGCCGCGTCATTATGACTTCGCCGCTATTGCGCAATATTTTCACGCATCAAAAAATTTTTTTTTCACGCGAATAAATTTTTTACATTAAAAATTATATTCCTTCTGTCATTTTCTTTCAGGAAAATTTCAACAAGGGATACAAGAACTCTCGTCAAAACGTAACATATTACAGTTTATTACATATTTTCTTTTACTTTGAACATGAACTTATTTAGATATCTAAATGTTATAATATATTTCTTTAAAAGAAAATTAATTTCTTCAGAATACTAGATAAAAAAATACTAGATAAAACCATTCGCAAGAAAATTCATTAAAATAATTCGTTTTAAAATTAAAAATTTAAGTTTAATGCAAAAATTTAAAAAAGAATATAGGATTACTTAAAAAATAATTTAACATGAAACAGAATTCATTCCTTCTGCTTATTCAAAACCAAACTCCAAATGTTTATAATGAAAAGTTTGTATTATTTTCTGTTTTATGACATATTTTTCTTAATATGTCTACATTTTACATAGAAACTTTTTAAAAAATGGATTTTTTAAGTAATATCAAGTCATTTGTAATAGATAGCTATATAGAGAACATTTTTAATGAAAAAATTAATTAAAAATATGAATAAAAATAATATTTATATTCTAAAAGGAGACTTACAGAGATTTGAATTTACAAAGAAATTTACAAAGAAATATTTTTTAAACAATTTATAAGCAAAAAAATTATATTTTTTTTAATATAAAATGCTACAATTTGCTACGTTTTAACGAGAGTTTTCGTATCCCTTACTGAAATTATCCTGAAAGAAAATGTTTCTAACAGAAGGAATACGATTACTTTAACTTTAAGCAAAACTTAAAACTCTCTCTGTCTCTATTTCTCTTTCGCTTTAAAACGAGACAAAGAGAGTTTTAAGACTTGCTTAAAAAGCAAGTATCATTGGTGCAATCGAGTCTTTTTTTTAAGTAGCTTAAATTCATAAAAAATTCTGAATGTATTGAAATATATATTATTACAGATTTAGATATTTTATATATTCAGAAATTTCTTTTAATGAATACGTTTTCTTAACAATACTTTTGCATTGATTTCGTAAGTGTATTTATCAGATATATTACTTCACAGATGCCTTTTAGAACTTTTGAAGATTATTTTTAAATAATAACCACAATGATTTTTAATGTAAAACAACACTTAATATTAATAATATTAATATTTTTCGTTAAAAATAATACTGAAATTCGTTATTCGCTTGTTAAAAGAAACTAATATAAAAACATTAACAAAATTTACATTTAATTATTATATTTCATGGAAAGTCCAAATAGATCTATAAAGAAATTAGATTCTGTAAAAATATATAATGGATAATCAACTTTATCATCATATTCAAATAGTCACATTATAACGTTCCTTTTTATTTAAACAATTCTTTTCATTTTAAAAATTGTCTTAAGAGGACCCTAAAGTCGTTTGTATTATCGACTAACGACTTGTTTGGTTTATACTTCGGCTTTAACCTTAAAATCCTAAAATTCAGCCAATGGAATACAGATTTCGGTTAGAATTAATTAGGACTAGCAGCTCTATTAGTTGAATTTTAGGATTTTAGAGTTAAAACCGAAGAATTAATCTATATAATTATTATCAATTATTATCAATTAAATATTTTAATCATATAATTTTTGTATAACAAATACTTTTTTTCTCTTTCACAGATTCGAAAATTCTTTTCCAGAATTTTTAAAGTATACGCATTAATATGTGTTTGTGAGATGAAGTTTATGCCGAGAACGATCAAAAAATTTCGAAATTGAAATATTTTTTATCATTTCTCATTATTAGTGTAATATAGCGTCTCAAGTCGTGACAACATTTGTTTGATATAAAAGTTTTGCAACCTGAACTTACGAAATAATAATCCATAAACACGTAGTTTGCACGAACAAATAACGTCGAGTTCTTAAAATTAGATTTAGATGTTTTACCGCGACGAATTTGTTATACGAAAATTGACACGACTGCGTGTATTATAGGTGCGTAAGATGTTGGTGTGGTAGTATTAAGTAGTATATGGGTGCGTTCCGAGTTACGTATGAATGCATCATTTGTCCTTGTTGTTTACCAAATAATAAAAAAGAATAAAACGATACATCATGCGCTTCATGTGAAATTCGGAACGTATTCTTTAAAGAATCATGGCGATGCGTTGGAAAAAGCGACTTCTGGTGACTTCATCGGAGTTCGAGTTTCGCTTAGGATTCCCTTAATTATTTTATATATTAAACTCAGATTATAAATTATTTGATTATAATGATATCTTACAATCTTTTCCTTACACACACACACACACATACACACGCGCGCGCGCGCGCGTCAGAGTTTGAACTAATTTTTTATCCTATGAGAAAATTATTGACTTCATATCTATTGGATTATAACGTGCGTGCAGTCGATAATTTTCTCATAGGATAAAAAAGCTGGTTCAACGACTGTGATTTACCCTATTTATATTTATATATTAACTTCTTATATTTAATAAAACTAATTTAGAAATTTTTATGTTATATACGAAAAGCAATATACAATAAAACAATTATTATATTGTTACTTCTTTTCTTTTGTAGTTTCAGTTATTTCTAAAATTTTAGTTAATTGGTTTATCAAATAATTTTACATCTTATATCAAATAATAATTTTACTCAATTGCTTCAGATATTTACTCTCGTACGTACCTTGCCTTTCTCACTTTTTAATTATCTAAAACTCTAAACACTTCCTCTACGTGTGTGCTTAAGGTATGTATAGATTACTCTGGGCGAATTGCGGATATCTGGATGCGTCCGAGTTTCTGAATACAATCGACAGCCCTGACTAGTTGATGGTTGTTGTATTCCTAAAGTCGCAGTATAAGTTTTTACATAACGCATGAAACATAAGAGAATTAATTAGAGTTTGTTATTTCGTACTCTGATTGGTTGATTATTTTGCTATCTGATTTGTAAGTAATGATTATCAATTCATATAATTTTTTTATTTTTTTTAGAAATATTAATATGTATAAACATAATAAATTATTATTACATGTTAGAAATATTAATATGCAGAAACTATTGCTGCATGATGTTATATTGAAATGAGACTAATTTTTTTTTAATTAGCATTTGTATGATTTGAATATTTATTAATATTAATCTAAAGTCCAAGGCTGATTTTTGCAAATCATTTTAGCTAAAAATAAAAAAAATAAAAAATATGACATATAGAACAGTTGGAGCAAGAAAGAAAAATCTAGAATACATTTCTGAAATCTAGAATACATTTAGTATGAATCAAATAATATTAAATTTATTGTTGGGACAACAAATAAATTATAAATTCTTAATTTGTTGAACCAAATCAAAATACGATTTTTCCGTTAACAGTTGTAGATTAGAACATAAAATAACGAATATTAACATGACGACTAAACATTGTATCTATATTGAATAGAAAATCGTAATTACAGTGTCTCACGAAACTGATTGAATATTACACAACAATTATTTACGATTAATTAAAGAAGACAATGAAAATGACTTTTAATAGTTTCAATAAGTCTGTTCTTTACCAATGAATTCAGTGAATTGTATTCAGTGCACACGGTATAATAAATGAAATGAAAGACAATATAATAAGTGAAAACAAATATTTCGTCCAGTTCAACTTATTGTACACCAGTTTAGAGAAATATGTACACCAGAGACATAACAGGCCAAATATAACAATGCAGAAAGTATTCGTAAGGATATTTTTTTTTATAAAAAAAGTCTTATTTGTAGAAAATAAACATTAATTAGCAATTTTATATAAAGGAAAGGAAAAGAATTTAGAGGAAAGATCCCTATTATGAGATACCGAGTTCATTTTGGATAAATACTAGAAGTTTATGAACAGAATTTTAAAAAATAGATCATTTTGAAGGGAATTTAATAAGCTTTAAGATAACGTTATATAAAATTTAATTTAAATTCCATTTTTTTTTGGAAAATTAAGGAAATGTAAAAAGTGAGCAAATCGCAAAGTCAAAAAGTTGTGCTCTTAATATGAGATGCCCCGAGAAAACGATAGTAAAATGCAAAATATGTCAGTATTGCAATTAAAAAACTTTATTTTATGTTTCTAAAATGCAAACAAACACAGTCAGCGTACGTGAAAAATGAGCATGCGATAGATTATACCTAGAACTCATTTTCAGATAGTTGGAATCAAGCATCGCAGAAATAGGCACTTGATGTTCATTCCGGTTGTCCTTTTTATTATTGTACAATAATTTTACTCTTTAGCAACGATTTCCACTATAACATAGAAGTATAGATTATATCATATTAGATATATATTGGGTATCTCATATTACGATTTCTTATGATTTTATGATCATCAAATCTAATCTCTTTTGTAATTAAATAATTCAATATATCCCGTATTTTTCTATTAATACGACCTTACTATCATTATATGAAGAATTTATTGTCAAATATTTATTTATTAAATAATAAACAAGATTTAAAAGCTCATCTCAATGAAACTTGAAGACATCTAAATTCTAAAATCTTTTTTTACAATGACTACAAGCATGATCTAATAATGAATTTTCTATTAAATAGTTTTCAATCTAACAGTAATAAATTTAAGCATAATGGAACCAATAGATGGCGTTTATTAGCAGAAACGCCGGTATCTCATATTAGGCGCCTATCTCATAATAGGAGACTTTTCTCTATTCTAAACATAAACAACATATATTCTGTTCTAACATAAACAAACAAGCTTTGCGTGTATGATTTTAGGAATCTAAATTTCTCGACTGTATGAATATTTTTTGAGCGTTCAAATAATATAATTGTTAATTTGCGATTATTTTTAAGATATATTTTATGATATATTTTCTATAATTTATATACACCTTTTTGGTATATATAATTTTGAGAAAAATATACAGTCTATTTTATGAATTCTTTATGAATAAATTGTTAATTACCCAACAAAAAAATGACAATTAATTAGACGTCGAATCGATGTCGAATTGATGTCAAAATTATTGTATCGATATTTTGATATCAATTCAATGAATCATTTCTCGCTGGATAATAATTACTTTTTAAAAATAAAATTAAAAAAAAATATTTTTCTATACAAATACTTTTTGTACTGTATATAAACAACTGTATACAAATAAATAAATGTCTAAGATTTTGTTTAATTCCTGTAATATTTGATTCCTGTCTTACTTATAACAATTTTTTGCTTTTTATTATTTTTTTTTATTATTTATTATTTTATTATTTATTATTTTTTTTTTATTATTTAATAAATGCATAGCATTAATAGCATTATTGTATTTCTAATTTTGCCTGATATTTTCTCAAGATAATACTCTATTTGACTATCAACATAAAAATTACAAAAACAATATAAAGATTTAATTTTTTTTTTAATTATAACATACGCTTTTTATTATGACAATATCTAGTAATCATTGGTAATTGTGAAAAGATTAAATCTCATCAATTACTTTTTTATATACGATTAAAATCAATATAGTTTGAGTCTTACATACACTTTGAATCACGTGACGGATTCTCCTACTGAGATAAAACACTTTAAATTTTTCTTTTAAAACTTAACAATGAGATATAAGTATAAGTACAATATAGATAAAAAATTAATAAAAAAGTCAAATTCATTGGGTGAGTTCAAGTCGGCAAAGCGCCTAGGCCTGATTAACATGAGTGGTTATGGATTCATCTGACCCAATCATGCTCATTCGCTCGGCAAGCATATCTAGTCACTTTGCCGGCTTGAACTCGCCATTGACTTTGTAAAGCGGAAAATGTGGGTTTTGCTCCCGTCCTCTATGGAAGGCTTCATTACCAAAAAATTAAATGTGGAAAGTTGTAAATCCTTGTTTAACTTTTCACTCGAAGCGAGGTTTATCCAAAGCTATGTAGTAATCTATTTTTGTGTTAAATGTTCGTTGTTTAAGGTTTAGCTTGATAATCTAGATTTCCAGATGCATTCTGACATATGTTATATTATATTTACATTAGAATTCGACTTATCTTCATTCCATTTGTATGAATCAGTTCGTATCTCAGTTCAGTCCAAATATACTTAGCTGAGCTCCAAATTATGATGCGTATATGTTATTATAGTTGAATAATAAGAACTCAACATGTTTGACTTCATTCTTATTATTGAAATTAAAAGCTATAGAAGAAAGTTCAAGAATAAAGTACAGAATTTCTATTATTTGAATTACTTGGTTATAGGAAATATCTTGTCTCCGACATGATCAACGGAGTTGCACTGTATATTGTTGAATATAAAATTATAACATTAATATTATGTTATTATTGATGCTGATATTGTGTAATGTACAGTTTTATTCATACATTTTATCTATCAAATCAACATACATCTTTTTGACGATATTCTTTTTAAGCTTTAATGTAGGTCCCAATTCGCCAGTTGGAATCGAAAAATCATGAGGAAGAATTTCGAATTTCTGTATTTTTTGAGCATTACTTATGGCTTGCATATTTGCTCTCTTAATTGCCTTGTCGATTTCTTCATATATCTAAAAGATCAAGAAACATCTTGTAATATTTAAACATGCAGACCAAACTAACAGACTCTGGCATACTGGCAATGTTGTTTGCATTAAAATAACTTTAGTAGCACAATATATAATTTGATTCACAATCAGTATTAATCCAATTGTTTCAATACATCTCAATACCAATATTTAATTAATGCAATAAATTGTTGCTATAAAAATTGTTCATTCATATTTGTTTGCTCGATTCAGATTTGAGAAAATAAATTTTTTTTTTATTATATAGAATTAAATAATATTATGAGTCTCTTTTAAGACTTACGGCTGTATCGCGAGAGTTTATGACTTCTGTAACCGTTTTAGCACTACTACCAATAGACTGTGCCCATTTTAATATGTCTGGCGCCAATGTATCTAATGGCGCGCCAGTCTCTTCATTCATATTACTCTGAAAAAAATGTATTATTTAAACATTTATAATTTTAAATTCCTTTTCATTTTATTTTCTCGAATTATACCTTAAGCGTGACAAGGACCGTTAAATATTTCCTTCGATCTCCAATTACCATAGCATTACTTAAATATGGTAATTCCGATAATATCGATTGTTCTATATTATACGATGCTACATTTTCCCCTCCGCTTGTGATTATAAGATCTTTTATTCTACCTGCGAATGCATAAAACATATACAATATGTGTTCGTTTAAAATCGTAACAATGCTTAAAGATTCCTAATTGAAACGCAAATCACAATATTAAAATATCAAGATTATATAATGGGTTTTTAATTATAAGCATTTAAAGTTAGCGAATATTGTCTAAAGTTCTGTATGTTTAGGCGTTATACAATAAAAATGCCAACCACATCTGAAAGCGCAGACTTTAAGCGGTATGATTTGCTAACTTTAAATGCTTATGATTCAAAAACTGTTACAGCCTCGTTGTTTTGGCATTAAGGTTTTCGTCTCAAAATAATAGATCTTAAGAATGTAAGTGTTGTTACGGTCTTTATCGAGTATATTGTATATACATTATATATTTACATAACCCATTATTTTTCATGAATATTATTATATAATGAATGTTAATAGATGGGAAACAAATATTTACCATTAATAAACAAATTTCCATTTGAATCTAATCTGCCAAGATCACCACTATGTAACCAACCATTTTTATCTTTGGCTTCTTTGATTTTTTCTGGTGCATTTAAATAACCCATAAATATATGTCGTCCACTCATACAAATTTCTCCGTTGCCGTGTTCATCTATATTGTATAATTTTGTATATAATCCGGGTGAAGTTCTTCCTACACCATCCATGCTATAAATTAGAATAAAATTTATTGTAAACAAAATATTTTAAACATAAAAAATCTTCGAAAATTCAATATAAAGAATAAAAGCAAATTATAATAATTTACCTGTATTTGTTAATGTCAGTTATTGTATGAGCTCCACTACATTCAGACATTCCATATCCCTCTAATAGAGGCATGTCTAAACTCAGGAAATATTTTTTAATATCGATATTCAAGGGTGCTGCTGCGGTAGCGAAGATTTGACACTTGTTTAAACCTAATACTGCTTTGACTTTGTCGAAAACAAGCCATTTTGCAAAGACGTAGCCCCAATGTTTATAATTTGTGCCATTTATTTTATTTCTATAATAATGAAGAGCTTGTGCTTTTGCCCATTCAATAATCCAGGTTTTTATTATGCCGTTATTATGCGCCTTTTCTTGCATTTTTTTATGCATCTTTTCCCATACTCTGGGTACCCCTATGAAAACAGTTGGTTGTGCAACAAGTAACGTATTTATTAATGTATCCTTTAATGCATCTGGGTCCGCAAAATATACTGTGCTCGCTAACATAATGTTTAGTATGATGTCAATTATCTGAAATTAAAATATTATGTAATCTCATTATGAAATTAGTAAAGAACTATTAGTATCAAATAATGATATAATGAAAATAAAGGGCATATAAAACTTAGTTGCAAAAATCTTAACAGATGAAAAATGGAACGTTTTTTATAAATTTTATAAATTACAAATCATACAAATAAACTATAAATTCATTGGCAATAATATTAGTCAACAGTTTAAGATCTGATTCCAACTATTTAAAAAAAGCAGCAGTAACGACGTTACAAGTTTTGTGTTTCAATCCTGTGTAATTTATATATGTGAAAATTTGTATCAATTGTAATTTGTGTTAATTGTATGTCACTGTTGAATTTTTATTTAAGATACATAAAATATATATTATGCTATTTGGAATATTTTACCTGTGCTGCTATATGAGACAGTGGCAGATAGCTAACTATAATCTCTGCTTTTTCTTTTAAACGTAGCATTGACAATAATGTCCGTACACTGAACAGCACATTATCATGATTTACCATTACAGCTTTTGGCTTTCCGACTGTTCCCGACTATAAAAATTGCAAATTTAGAAAATAATATATTAAATATGTTATAGCAATCGCAATATGATTAACTGCGATAAATTGAACCTACTGTATATACTACAATACAACATTCATTTACTCCTATCGTCTTTAACACAGATAGTAATTTATCCTCCGATTCTTTTTTACCTATGTCCAATAAATCATCCCACTGAGAAAAAATAAATAATAATAAGTTATATATATTAAATAAAAAGATATTAGAGTAAAAGTATACTAATTAATTTACACTCAAAACATCCTTTTTGTTAGGTATGCCATTATATTGAACAATTGCTTTCAAGTGGGTTAAATTGTGTTTTATTTGCAAGATTTTTTGCAATTGTTTCTCATCTTCAACGACTATTATATTTGCCCGACTGTTTTCAGCACAATATTGGCATGCTTCTGGAGAATTTGTGACATAAATCCCTGTAGCGATTCCACTAAAAAGGAATGATGATCTATTTAAAATCTGAATGATTTAGTAAAAATCCGATTTAAAAATCGAAAAAGTAAGAATTCATATTGTTGTTAGATTGCTTTTTATTATTATATCGTTATATTATATGCAATATTGCGAATATGTAAATAGTACGTGTAAATTATAAGATGCTTATTTTGATATAAAATGATTAAGTCTTTTTACCCAGCATATATAGCCGCGAGATCAGCAATAAACCACTCCGGACTATTGAATCCCATTATGCAGACACTATGATGTCGCTCCAAACCCAACTTTAGAAACGCTTTCGCGACGATTCTTATAACAAACTCATATTCTCTGTAATAAAAATTAATAAAATTGTACAAAATTAATTGTATCATCTGTCGAGGTGAATGTAGTTGCTAAATTCATGGATTTTACCTGTAAACCAGATTGAGAAGAATAGAAAAGAAAAAGTTTATACAAAAATATTTTTATTCTACAAAATCATAAATAGAGAAAAGTTTTACATGTTTTATCATTATACATATAATACTTATTGTGATAATAGAGAGTAGAAAAACAAAAGTCTTTTTTTTTATACATACTGGAAAGTATATGTGATTCTTTTGCCGTTAGTATCAGGTCTAGACACCAACGCTATATGGTTAGGATAAAGCTTTGCAGTTCTAGTTAAAACTCCAGGGATTGATATGGGCATGAATGAATTAGATACATTGCTATCTAACTTTATTCGTACTCTGCCGTTAGCGTTACATGTAGTATCTATGTCCGTAGATAATACCTGGTCTGGCCCTAAAATTATTAAAATATAAATATATTTTTTTTTTTAACAAATAAAAATTTACAAAATTTACAAAAACTTATGAAATGCTTAATAAAAAGGCTTTATTAGCAGAATTTATAAATAATTATCTATGTAATTATCTATGTAAAGCAGGATATACAACGATAATGCAGTGATGTTTGTAACTGACATTTTTTTCAAGGAGAGATTGATAGATTACTGTAAATAAAATATAGTAATTAAATTATTGTAAATAAAAAGTTTTTTTAATATATTATGACAGAATTACCATCGAGACCAGTTTCACTAGCCAATGCACATGTAATTAATTGATTCATCTCCTGCAACAACCCGATTTATAAATTTTAAATGATGATATTTTCATTTTGAGCGAGAATCGGATTCACAATCAATAATCATTTTTAATCTTTTCTTGAATCGAAATCAAATACAAAATTTGACAAATTTATGATGCGGTCCACTTAGCATTTTAAATGCTACAGAGAATTTATAGCACTAACATGACTGGATCATTGGACGTTTCGGAACGCTCTCAGCAACTCCGATTATCTCATCAATACGTTTTTGCTCCAACTGCTTCATCTTCGAGAAATGAGTTGGCTGGAGCGCTCACGTAGCAATTGTAGTAATTCGGAACAATAATGAATCAATCGAAGCGTAGCGTTTGGAATGTAGCGTTCAGAGAATTTAGAAGAAGCAAATGGACCGCAGCCTAATTAATCTTTGAAGGATCGGAAGCCTTTTTAATTCGACAGTGGCATCACCTTTTTTATCACTCAACCCCATGACAATGACAAAAAGCCCTTCTTCTAGCCCTTAAAATAAAAAAGTCGATCAAAAACATGCCAGTCCTCAGAAAGTTAACAATATTGGAATCATAATCGAATCGATAAAATTATTTTTTCTTTATAGTTTTTTTGGTTTACGAATTTCTTGAAGAATCTTCTTGCAATGTTTTTCAAACCGTAAAAGAGTGCGCGGTTTATAAAACAAAAGAAACTCGTATGGAACAATGATTGAATATTGCACAAAAAGAAATAATAAATATAAATTTTCTTATTTAAATAAACTTAATATTCATTACTTTTTATACGAGTTATATCATTTTG
>Ga0157363_1003562_pt1 | contig 14103 bp, 13 predicted proteins | sample AttsexASBM1_FD_111477 | JGI IMG/M metagenome (GOLD analysis project Ga0157363, IMG submission 111477) | Fungus gardens microbial communities from leaf cutter ant in Ribeirão Preto, State of São Paulo, Brazil - Atta sexdens ASBM1 | ecosystem: Host-associated > Fungi > Mycelium > Unclassified ...
ATGGACAATACTTTGAATCATAAATGTATAACCAGTTTTTTACAATAAAGCCTCGAATTTCGGAAAAAAACGACGGAAGCAAAGTTGTACACCTAATATTATCGAAAGAAGAAGCATTTGTTTCTAAAGAAGCAATAGTTGATTTAGAAGTAGAAAATTAATTAACCGAAGATTAACTCAACAGAGTCATTGAGTTCAATGGCACATAATAATAGAAACATAGAACTCCGAAGAATGACTTACCTAATTCTTCAAGTTTTGATATTTTATATATTGATCATAACTCTTCAAAACTTTTGTATCTTTCAACGCTGCAATCACTGAAAAATCTTCATCGCCTATTCTAACTCATAAGCCTTCAATTTGTAATCTTGATGATTCGGATTTATCAAGAAAAAGTCCTACAAATTTAGAAAATGTAAAATCTTCTTTTAGCGACAATATACACGCATTACTTGTGCGCCACATATCGCATGTAACAAAAAACTTCACTACAGAATTATTGGAAATTTTAAGGAGGATGATTACATAGAGCTTCCAAAAAGTGCAGCAACTTTATTAAAAAGCTAATTATAAAAAAAAGAAAATCAAATGAATGAAGGCAAAGAGTCACCGTGATAAGGAATATGATACGTTTATTTTGGTATCGCGGAAAACGAATTATTTCACTGACAGTATATAACAAAACTATAATAAAATTATTGATAAATATTGATGGCATGCCAATTTTTAACTGTTCAGATCAACAATTATGGCCTATTTTGATGCTCGTATTTGATCCGGACTATGAATCGACTCCGTTCGTGATTGCTGCTTTGCAAAAAATCGAAGCCAAACTCCGTGAACAAATTTTTAAAGGAATGTATTATGGAAATAAAAGAACTTCTAAAAGACGGTATCAATATTGAAGAAGTTCACTTCACTGTAGAAATTTTCGATTTTGTCTGCGACACTTCTGCTTGTACTTTTTTGAAATGTTGTAAAGGACACGGAGGCTTCTATGCCTGTGAACGGTGCGAGATAAAGAGAACTTCAATTAAAAATCCCCGAAATAAAAAGAGAGTATACGCAAATATAAACATTAAGAATAAAGAGACTTTTTTCAAAAACAATATCAGAAAGAACATCACAAGGTGATCACTTATTGTAAATATCTCGATATCTTCGATCGATAGTAACAGGCTTTTTCCTTGACTCAATGCATTTAATGTATACTGGAGTTACGAAATTATTATTGGAAGCATGGCTTTTTGGAAGTAATCGTGAAACAAAAATCAGCACAAGTCAATGTAAATATTTATGTAACACTCTTCTAAAACTGGCAAATTTCCGATGAATTTCAAAGAAAGGAGTACGACTTGGATAACTTGAATAATTGGAAAACTCAATACAGATTTTGTTTGCATTATTCTAGTATTGGATGTCTTCGCAAAGTGCTAAAAGACATATATGAGCATTTTATGCTCTTTTTTGTTGTTTGTCGCATTCTTTGCAGTTCTGAATTGGTAGTTCGATATACAGAAATCGCAAGATTTTTATTAAGGAAATTTGTTTATTTATTTCCAACTTTATGGTGAAGATTCTCAGAATATTAATGTTCATAATCTCATACATCTTGCTGATGATGTCGAATATACGAACGTGGAGATATCTTCTGTTTTTATTTTTGAACTGCCTTGGATCAAAAACACAATAAGAAGGCGAAAAAAGCTATTGCATCAATTAAGGCGTGTAGCAGAACTACATTTATACCTTCTAATTGCAGATTTACCACAATTGAATCATCCGCTGAGCAAACGTATAAGTAAAAAACGATCTAATCGTGGAGCTGCATAAGAGTGCTTCTCACTATAGACATAATAATAAAGGCAATGTGAAATGAATCGTGTACAAGGATATAATAATTGACTCGTCTAATTCAAATAACTTTGCACAATTAAAAAGTGGAAGAATAATCCTCATATCAGATATATCCTGTAAACATATCTTGCTCTCATCTGTTTCTCTTACTGATTTTGGAATATCTAAATTAACAAATCTATTTGAATATTCTTGCGGTTCTAAAGAAATAGGTGTTTACAATTAGGTTCAGAGTCAAAAACAATTCAAAATTTCGATATTAATAAAATTAAAAGAAAATGTATTCTACTCATTGCCGGTAAGAAGCAAAATTGCAATTATTTTGCTTCATTCTTAAATGTAACTATTATTACCTTGCATCTAAAAAGTTATATTGGAATTAAAATTAAAAGTTACTTAATTTTTGAAAATTTGTGTGTGTTTATTTTTTGACAAAGCTATTATTAAAATTCTTTACATTTTACCTCATTATCCAATAAAATTTCACAATTTTGTTTTTTTGTACAGTTCTATTATTGACTGGATTGCATGGATAATACGCAAGAGTCATTTGAAAAAAGATATTACGCATATACAATAGTAATAGTTTTCGTGGAAGGAAATAAAGAAAAGAAAAGAACTTGTTACACGCTCTTGATTAGCCAAGAAAAAGTAATTATGCTATTATCCAGATCAAACATAGTATAGACATGTCGAAAAATGGATGCAAAAAATAGGGAATCGAGAAAATTGGAAACAATTTAAAGTGAAGATTTTAAAGAAAGTCCGTAAGTAATAAGATTTTAAAGTTTTCAAATCAGATACATATTGCTATGTCTTTTACTATTAAAGAAATCTTGATTTTCTTTAAATTATTTTATTACAGTCATGCTCAAGGTCTTAGGAGATTGGCCGTATCTTATGTAGCAGTAAATGTTGAAAGTAATAGTCAAATTGAAAGTTCGGACGAAAAAAATGGCAAGAAGAAAAATAATGCTGACCAGTCCGAAATGCCAGTATTAATACTGCGAGAAAATGAAGCTAGGGAAGTTCTGAAAGTTATTCTTGTATTATTCTTTTAATTAAAAAAAAAAAATTAAGTTATTCTTTTAATTAAACTTGAGAGAAGTGCAAGGTAAATAATATGCAAAATTTAATAGTATTTTTGATATCAGAAATAAAACTTTAAAAAATGTTGATAATATTTTTTATTAAAGTCATTAACAAAGAAACTACACTTGCCAAAATGTCGAACTCAAAGTTCTGAATCTCCTGAAAATTCAGCAATAAAAAACTCAAAAAATAAATTAGGAGAAGAATCAGGATCTGAAAGTGAACATCATGGTATAGTAAAGAAATAACTCACCTTTATTCCCCTTTAAAATCACTAATAATGTAAATTTAAATATTTAAAATTAATCACTTTAAAATGATTATTCAATTTAATTTAATTTAAAACATTAAAATTTTAATAGAAATAAAATAAAAATCCAATTGCCTTCAATTTCAGAAATATATAACTATACAGAAATATATAACTATAATTCTAGTGATACGTTTAACGATTCAGTGACTTCCTTTGTTTCTGAAAGAAACAATGATAAAGACCTTACTTCGAACAGAAAAAGTTTGAGAAAAACACAAGATGACTAACAAATAAGTATGGGACTGCAGAGAAGGTACTCATCTTGTCTACAAGTACAAGGTTTGTTTTAAAACAAATTTTCACATAAAATCTTGTGATTTTTTTCTTAGACTTTAATGCTTACTTTTATAATTATGTTTCAATTAAATTTGAAAAGATGAATAAGGATTTGAGACAAAACTTGAAAGTGTAAAGAAGTGTAAAGAGAAGTATACTCTACGATTTTAATAAAAGAATTAACGAATTGAAAATAATGATGAAGGCAGCAAATGAACCCGAAATTGGCGAAACTTTAAAACAGAGTGAGATTTTACCTCCCTTATCAACGACATTAGAAAATTTTCAGCATTTTGAAAAACAGTTAAATGAAATTAATGATATGTCCACAGCATTAAGTACATATAATCACAATATTTATTTGCATTCTGAAGTTTTTAGAATTCGTTTTGTTTTTGAAATTGATCTTCACGTAATTTTATTACGAATTAAATATTTTTTTCTAATTTGAAAACATTTCTCTTCTTATAATTTAATAAAATTCGACTTAACGTTATTCAAATTTATTTTTATCTAATATAACTTAATTACTTTCTTCTCCGTTTATGGTTAAATTTACTATTTCATTTTGCTATAATCTTCTCTAAAATATTTTTTAGTTGTATAAATATCAAAATATTTAAAAATTATTGATAAAAAATCAGGCAACAAAAATGGAATAATTAAATAATTATTTATTTAATTCTTTTTAGGTTATTTAATTATAATTTCTAACTGCACTATAAAAGCTTATTTTAAGTAAAATTGTTGAGCTAATATATGATTTGTGTAGGAAATTTTGATTGAATAATAGAAAAGTTCAGTAAATCTGTATTTAGTTTAACCAAAAATTAAAAAATTCTGATTCAATTTAACTGAGCCATTTCGATAATGGTTTTTTTTATTAATGAACTTTTTAAACTATTGGGAGTACAAGTTAGTTCGATCCATTTCCCTAAAGATGACTCCAGCTGTTGTGAATGGTTCATAGTGATAGCTAATTTTGGCGATTTCAGAGAAATTAAACTGCTAATAATATTCAGTTTATTGCTTTGAGTTTCATACAAAAACCTTGATTTTTATTGTGTTTGAAATGTCGAATTTTGTGTTAACCAAGCAGAATTTGCGGGAAGTTTTGATTTTCTGCTTTAATTGGAAGAAAAGTGCGGCTGAAGCCCATCGAATGCTTGTCGAAGTTTATGATGACACTGCTCCAATTGATAAATCATGTAGAGAATGGTTTCGACGTTTCAAGGATGGAGATTTCAGCGTTGAAGACAAACTTCGCTCTGAACAACCAAAAAAATTCAAAGACAAAGAATTAGAGGTATTACTCGAAGAAGATCAGAGTCAAACGCAAGAGAAGCTTGCAGAATCATTGGGGGTAATAACTCAACCGTTTCAAGCCGTTTCTGTACAATTGAGAGCTATGAGAATGATTCAAAAACAAGGAAATTGGGTGAATTATTCAACTAAACCGAGAGATGTTGAAAGGCGATTTTTCACTTGCGAACAGTTGATTCAAAGACAACAGAGAAAAGACTTTTTGCATCGGATTGTGACTGGAGATGAGAAGTGGATATTCTACGACAATCCCAAGAAGAAAAAATACTACGCTAAGCCCGGTCAATCGTTGAAATCGACCTCAACATCAATACCATGGCCGAACATTCATGGTTCGAAGATCATGCTCTGTATCTGGTGGGACCAAAAGGGTCTTGTTTACTATGAGCTGCTGAAATCTGGCGATTCCATGGGCGATCGGTATCGACTACAATTGATTCGTTCGAGCTGTGCATTGAGGAAAATAGCTGGAATACGAACAAAGACATGATAAAGTTATTCTTCTTCATGCTTGGCTTCATGTCGCTAAAGTCGTAAAAAAATATTTAGAAACGCTCAAATGGGATGTTTTACCGCACCCGTTGTATTCTCCGGATATTGCTCCTTCTGATTACTGGTTGTTCTGAAGAATGTAGCAAGTCACCGATTCACTTCTTTCGCAGAAATCGAAAATTGGCTCCAAAATTGGATCGCCTCCAAAGGCGAGTCATCTTTTCGAGATGGAATTCGAAAATTGCCTGAGAGATGGGAAAAAGTAGTAGGCAGTGATGGACAATACTTTAATTGATCTGTTCATTCATTTTGTTTTGAAATAAATGCATTTTTGAACGGACCGAACTAATTTGTACTCCCAATAGTTTCTCTAATTTTATATTATTTTATTTATTAATTAATTAATTTTCAAAATGTTAGAAATGCAAAGATTGTTCAATTCTGTTATTGAATTGTGCGACCCTCCTTCGACTTACATAAAAATAAATTACTCGTTTTTAACGAACTGTGCTATCTACTTTAGATGAAATTTATATCTGTAATTTTCAGTTACTTTAGCGCGCGACTGTTTTCTGATAATGTTGATCATTTTGCGAGTATTCATTTCACATTCATTAATTTTTTCAGAAATAATAATGCTGCTCAATTCTAACTTGTTGCCAGATTTCAAAACAGTCGTCAATGCAATTCTGCCTATGATAATATCAAAAAAATGTCCAAATCCAATTTAGCGGATTTGGCCGAATTACAAAAGGACAGAGAAAAGAAAATTTTTCAAAGACAAAAACATATAACATCTTAAAAAGACAAATAATTGTTGTATGCAAGGCATCGAAAATTTGTACTTTAATTAATTTATCACATAATTTTTGTATGCGTAACTAATTTTATATTTTATATTATATTACAGAAATTACATTTCAAAAATTTACCGAGATTTCAATAAAAGATTTCAATAGCTCGTTGATTATCCAATGCAGGAGATTGCGATGGGAAACAAAGGAATAAAAACGTAGTAACTAAGCGAAACAATCATAAATGAAAAAGAGTGTTAAAGAAGAAATTAATAAGTTGCTTATACATTTTAAAAGTGTTTATCATAAAAGTATATTCCAAAAATTAATTACTAATACAAAAGAATGTTATCATTTTTCAATATTAAAACTATTCTTATTCTAATTCATCTAAATAAATAAAAATTTTTGTTTGTACATTACATAGACTTACATGTTCCTTAATTATCTTTTAAAATAATGCTAATACTAGTAGAATTTAGGTACCGACCAGTATTGTTCCAGTATCGAATGCCAATTCCCAGCTGAGTTATCTTTCGATATAATGCGAGTATCATGCCAATACAGACTTTCTGTACCGGCCCAATACCGATCTCAATACTGTTCCAGTACCGATAGTCAATTCCATCCGAGTTATTTTTCAATACAATGTCAGTATCGCGCCCTAGTCAATCTTGCAGTATGCCAGTATTGAATCAGTATCAAAAATCCATGGGCGGTACTGAATCAGTAGCCATCAAGGTAAATTTCCACCAGGGATATCTCGCGCTATATCATCATTCCGATATTCGAAACTTAAGCGCCGAGTAATTGCAATATACCGAAGGTCGTACTTTTACGCGTGTATGGCGAATACATCGAACACGTCTGGAATAAGCTTTCCAGTCAGGAACACATGAAGGCAGATTCGAGACCTATTGTCGCTGCGACGAGCACTACAATCAACCGTAGCAACGGACGCACATCGATGGTCCCGCACCGAAGGTAAAGGACTGTAGCGAATGTCGGCGTTGCGTTTGCTGAATCGAGTGATAAACGCTTCTTTTCGAGTTACATATTCCAAGCTACCAGTTTGCGGTCCGGGTATTCGGCTTACAAAGTGATTAGCCAGAGATGACGTGGGCATAAATCCGACTGGACGCGGTGTGCTGAGAATATGACATTACGTTCTTGGAGCAACGATCTCACCGATAGACACGCAGCGGATAAGGTACTCGCTGATAAAGTATTAGTCGTCACCAGCTCTGAGCGAGAGAACCGCCACTATCTGGACAGTGATGAAAGCCAAGACCAAGATCGGCATGAGCATGAAATCGTAGAAGAAGACGACGAGGAAAAAAACGACGAAAAAGGATACTTTCGACAGCGAGGTGCGTTTCTGCCAATGTTGGGCGCGCTCGGGTCCTTGATCAGCGGAGCTGCCAGCGAAAGCGGTAAACGACAGCAAAACCGCGCGATGTCAGCTCGAAGAGCTACAACGTCACAATCGCGCGATGGAACAGAGTCGCGGACTGTATCTCGCTCCGCACAAATATGGACGCGTACTTTATCTTGGCCCGTACAAACGCGGATAGGGCGTAGCTGCAAAAAAAACATCAAAAGACGATAAAAATGCCATCTGGCGCAACTACTAATATGCAATTGAACGAGCTCGCGAAACGTATGCGCGTACTTTAGAAGTGTTTTTATGCGTTACCAACGAGCGATGCGCACCGAAACGAAAGCAGTATCGTGAATCTAAACGATGCGATCTGATACTCACTAGGGTAGCGTACGCGAAGAGGAACAATCACGTCGTGTACTTTGACAGTTTCGGTAATCTTCAACCGCTCAAGGAAGGAGATGTAATATTTCGGAAACGGTGCTACGACGATAGAGTATAATTGCACGTCCTATCAAACGTACGGTTAGAGTTTCTGTGGACAGATATGTCTGCGGTTTCTACAAACGGTAGAACGCGCGAATTTAAAAAACTCGACGAAGTGCTGTTAAATTTTAATATTAGTCGAACGCTTTTTCTGTCAAGTCGCTGATGCTTATGTTGAGCGGGAAGAGCACCATTCTCGAGGCGAACTACTTTCCCGCCATAGATTTGAGTGACGGAGGTTACGAGTTCAGTCTGGCGATTTTTGAGACTTCACATAATACCGAACGTAAACGAATCGAACAATAAATTTTATTTCGCCAAAGACGACGCGGAAATTACAATTTTCGAGGGAAATTCGCATGAAGTGCGAGACATAAATGAATTTTGGAAACGCGCGATTCTGAAAAAACGTCCGCGACGCGCTTGAAACGTTGACGTAGTGCGTTGTAATAATAACAATGACACCGATGACGATGATGGCGAAAGTGGAGAATACCCGATTATGCTTCGCGCAAACTACAACACGATTAGATGCAAGATTAGATGTGCATGTGAATACTCATACAGCAACAGGATCTACACACTGCCTATGAAAGCTTTCTATATGTCAAGGAAAAACTGATGAAGAACAAAGTGCTCATGTCATTGGGAAATAATTGCGTCGCGTTCATATTCAATGAAATTCGATATGAACTCAACAGTGTGATGATTGATCGTAACAGAAATTAGCACGCTCAAAAATTATGTAACAGTATCATCCGACAGAAGCGTAATTCTGCCAAATGCCGGCTGGGATGCGCAAATTACTGCGACCGGATACTTTAATTTTTGTGTACTGCTCTACGTACTGTTAAGATTTTGCAAAGATTACAAACGCATGGTGATCAACGCTCATCATGAATTGATTTTAATACCTGCACGCAATGACAACAATTATCTAACGGGAGAGCCTTGAATTATTCAAAGTACAGTGGCAAATATTATGAGCGAGATAAATAAGCTATCGATGTTTTACGCTTTGAAAAGCGAACGAAATCTGAGCATGGCTTTTCGCTCATGGGATCTGTACGAGTTTCTGCTCTTGCAGAGCATAACCAAGCATTCGTGGGCAATCAAGATGGCTACTTAGCTCGAGAAGCTGCGCTACATCATTTTCGCTGTGCAAACAGGTCGAAAAAATGTCATAGCCGAGGATATAAGTAATAATCATCGATTCGATAACTGCAAATTAATTAATTTCTACCTGAATTCGGAATGTTATTTGTACGATGACTTGAATCTGAATTTTGATAAAAATAAATTCTGTACGACTTGTACGCGCGTTTTTGCAAAGGCTTTGAATGTAAGGAGAACGTACCCGTAAATGTAACAGCCTATCATCATACACGATCGCGTGGTTCAATATAATCCATTGACCAACGTTGTGCGCAAAATCACTTAAGTGCACTTCCAACATGGAATAAAATCTACGATACAATCCGCAATTGACCGCAGTCTTCTCGACAACATGCCCGTATCAACATTCGTGGATCTGCAAGTATTCATCGTTAACAAGAAATTTATCGTGAAAGAAATAGCAGTGCTGAAACAGGGGACCGTTCTCACGCATTACATTTTTAGAGCTATGAAAATTTTTGACAAGATCCCACAGGTCTTGCGTTTCCTGGTTGAGTGCTTATCCATGGATTGCGATGGGAGGACGGGATGGTCCCGTACAATGAGCCGAAACATCTGATCACAGCGCTGTATTTGAAGATGATGCTATCGTATGTTAGGAGACGAAAAAATGTGGCTGTGGAACCTGCTTCTGAATGATGAGTGAAAACGCATGTATATCGAGACTTTGGATGCAGTTTTCAAAGACATGGAATCTTTAACTAATCTGGATGTTGCTAATACTATGCGATGTAGACAACAGAATACGCGTTACAAAATGTATTGAAAATATATAACTGGTGGTTGCAAAAGAATTTTTTAAATAAAAATATATTAACGTATTTATTACATATTTCTTTTCCCCTTCTTTTGTAATACATGTACTCGTATGTATGAACATATGGACGTATATGTATGAATGTCTATGTATATATGTATGAATGCATACGTGTGTGTGTGTGTGTGTGTGTGTGTGTGTGTGTGTGTGTGTGTGTGTGTGTGTATGTGTGTGTGTGTATATCCGAAACATTGTCAACATATATCCGACTCTTCTGCGATATGCTCGATCTGACAATACATATATGCAACGTATATAGGTAATGTATAAGGCTTTTTTCATTCAATCGTAAACTTCAATTACGCGCATTAAGACATGGACCAAATAAAAAAATATATATGCGGGACGAAGCTCCAAGAAATTTCTATTATAATTCGCGAAGAAAATTTTTAATCTCGGACTGGACTTGTGGATCATTGTACATGTCGTATAATTCTTGAATTTGTTTATGCGCGCCCACAAAGGTGGTCCCGTTGTCTGAATATATGTGCGCGGGTCTATCCTTACGCGAAATGAATCGCTTAAAAGCGGTAATAAAAGCTTTGGACGTAAAGTCATTAACTCTAGATGGATCGCCTTTGTGGCGAAGCACACAAAAAGTGAAACGTATGCCTTGTGACTCCGTGCATTTCGACGTTTTCCCTCATATACAACAAGAGAGGCTCGGCACAGTCTACGCAACGAGAGAAAGGTCGAGAAACTTGGCTGGTAATGAGCCTATTAAGGCCTCTGATTGATTAGGTTTAGCCCTAAAACAGGTTATACTGTATTATTTCACGTACGGTGGATCGCAATGATATCGGCCAAAAGCGCTTGCACACGAAAGCCATCGTGGCTTGCAAACCCGCGTGTAAGTTTCATGTGTGTTCACGCTCTATAATACGCTGAGTTAATATGTGTTTGCGAGGCAGGAGAATTGGATGATACGCATTGAACGCAAGATTTGAATTTTTTAATCTCCCGCCAACTCGCATTAGTCCGCTTTCATCTAAGAATGGAGATAGCGATAAGATATTACTAGAAGTATTTACAATTTCGTGACTAATGCTTGATATTCGCGATAAAACGCTCGCTGTTGCACTGTTCTGCAAATACAATCTAAAGCAGTAGATGTTTCAACGGGGGACATGAAAGTCGATATTCTGTGCTCCCAGTGAGCCTTAGATAATCTTAAACAATACGCTATGATGCGACATATTTTGTTTAAATTAGAATGCTTGTTTAGTAAGTCGTCAATGATGTAGGAATGGAAAGTGGATTCGGCTACGCGGATTTTCCTTTGTTCGGGAAGATCATTGTCGAAACGCGGGAAGACACTGGGCGGCCAGTGTTCTTCATCCCATTTTAGAAATTCAGGGCCATTCCACCACCTCTCGGCTTCGATTAAGTCATAGGGATTTATCCTACGCGACAATGTATCGGCAGGGTTGTCGGGGGATGATGCCAGCGTTCGACTTCTGTTAGGCGCTGAATTTCATCCACCCTATTTGCCACAAAAACTGACCACCGCCGCGAGGGGGAGGTTATCCAGTTTAATGCAATCGTTGAGTCCGACCATAGATAAGTCGGGCATTACGAGAGTTTCAAAGACTCTCTAACCTTGTTGATTAAGCGCGCCAATAGTAAAGCGGCCGATAGCTCTAATCGCGATAACGAAACGGTTTTGAGCGGCGCGATGCGAGACTTTAAGCACAACAACTTGGAGTGATGATCGTTAAGATCGAGTTTGGTATGAAGGTACGTGGGTCGTTTGATAAGTTTGATAAATTTCCATGAAATGGCGCTACAATCCATTTGATGACGCGACATCTCGAAAGATCCTCTTCGAACCCCTTCAGGCCAAATTTCAGCCAGAAAGGATGCATAGTTCATGTTTGGTAGTCATTTGAAGTAGGCTGTCTCAAAATCTGCAAAATATTCATTGACGGCGAGAATGACTTCCTCATTTGACGAGAATTTCTTCCCATTGAGTCAAGTTTTTAAGTTTGGGAACAGAAAATAGTCATACGGGATCAAATCCGGAGAATAGGGTGGATGAGGAATCAATTCATAGCCCAATTCGCAGTTTTGTCATTGCAACGGTCGACTTGTGAGACGGCGCATTGTCTTGATGGAAGAGCACTTTTTTGCGCGCCAATCTCGCTTCAAATGACTACCAAACATGAACTATGCGTCCTTTCAGGATGAAATTTGGCCTGAAGGGATCGAAGAGTGGATCGCTTTCGAGATGTCGCATCATCAAATGGATTGTAGCTCTATTTCATGGAAATTTACCAAACTTATCAAACGATCCACGTATATGTAGGCTCCGAACGCGCGTTGACTGGCATCGCAAAATCTGTGCACTTCCACGATTGGCTGATGAACATTGAATTTAACGAATCGAGGAATTTTTAATTGATTCAAATTGCTCATCTATGTTCTGAGAGCGATCCAACGAGTGTGGATGTCCTGAGGAACGGACTCGTCCCATTGGATAGCCAATTGTCACAAATCTTGCAAGATGATCTTTGCGATCACAATGACTGGACACAGAAGGCCCAGAGGATCGAACAATTTAGCAACCTCGGAAAATATGACTCGTTTTGATACAACATGAGGTTCTGTATCAAGATTGCAGAGAAATTGAAACGTATCCTGACACTGATTCCATTACATGCCCAGAATACATGAATTCACAGCATTATCTCTGATAATCACCGGTAAACGATCACGATTGTCTGTTTCTAATAATTCAGGGCAATTCGAGGCCCATTTGCTTAACTCGAATGCTCCTAATTTTAATAGCTGAATGGTTTCGTCGCGAATTAGTTTTAATTCGTCGACTGTATTCCGCTCCGGTGAGCATGTCATCGACATAAAAATCTCGAAAGACGCATGCTGAACCGCGAGAGAATTGATGAGCGTGCTATTCGGCCAAATGCTTAAGGCATCTGGTGGCCAAGAATGCGGAAGCTGTATCGTAAGTGACGATAGTGAGTTCGTACGTATCGACATTAGCAGAAGGATCGTTGCGCCAGAGAATTCTCTGCAGGCGCGTCTGAGATGGATGCATTAAAATTTGCCGATACATTTTTATGATGTCAGTGGTGATGACATAAGTGAAAAAGCGGAAACGCTTACATTAAAATTGAGATCAAATCTTGTTGAACGTAGGTCCCACTAGAAGAGCATCGTTTAACGATATTCCGGAACTACTGCGGCAAGATGCATCGAATACAATACGGATTTTCGACGCTTGCTCGACCGTTTTGAAGACGCAATGATGGGGAAGATAAAATGACATTGTTTCTTCCACAATGGATAGCTCCATGCGTCGCATGTGTCCCAGCGATAAATATTCGTCAAGAAACGCCGCGTATTAAATTTTAAGAATAGGATCGCACTTGAAATGTCTCTCGATGCCCTTCAATCGTTTGAGAGCAGACTCACGTGAATCGCCAATGTTATTTAACATTTGCTCTCTGACTGGAAGCTTGACTATATATCTATCCTAAGAATTTTGAGACACGTTGTCTAAAAAGTGACACTCGCAAATGTTTTCTTCCAATGTGTAATTGTGTGGTTGTGTGGAGATGTCGTCCATTTGCCAGGTACGACTGACATGTTCGTGTAATTCCGCATTGGTTACGGATGCGTGAAGCGAATGGACCCTTGTGGCGGTCGATATGGTGCTGTCCAAATGACCTGCCAAAATCCAGCCCAGTCGCATTTTTTTGGAGAGTTGAATGCTTGTCTGAAGACTTGAGTTGACCGACGCATATTAAATTCCATAACAAGTCTACTCCGATTAAAAAATCGATATACGACGATATGTGAAATCGCGGATCAGCTAAACGAATGTTACGCGGAAGATTAAATTTGTTCCGCCCCAAAGAAAACGTCGGAATTTTGCCAGTAATCTGATCAGTAACGATGCATTCGATAGCCGCGGTGTACGAGTTGAGTCGCGATTGTAATTTGATTCCAACGTGATTGGTCGAGGTTATCATGCCGTTGACGCCGCAGATCGAAAGGCTTGATGGATGCGTTTCTAAACCGAGAGCTTCTACAAATTTCTTGGTTACGAAATTCGCTTGCGATCCGCAATCCA
>Ga0157363_1003564_pt1 | contig 14100 bp, 6 predicted proteins | sample AttsexASBM1_FD_111477 | JGI IMG/M metagenome (GOLD analysis project Ga0157363, IMG submission 111477) | Fungus gardens microbial communities from leaf cutter ant in Ribeirão Preto, State of São Paulo, Brazil - Atta sexdens ASBM1 | ecosystem: Host-associated > Fungi > Mycelium > Unclassified ...
AAAATATTTAAAATATTAATGTACATATATATATTGATTTGTCAAAATTAAATATTTCATCATACTATTATCTAAGTTAATAATTAATAATACTAACTCTAAGTTAATAATTAATTTTAATTTTATAAATTATACGTTCAATTAATTATATACTTTTTATATTTCATATTTCTTATTAACTTTATAAATATAAATAATCTTTCCAAATAAAAAATTTGTATAGATTATACATCTATGACGCAAAATTTAGCGTATATTCTTCGTACATTTATATATGATGTGTTAATATATAAAAAGTGGAATTTTCAAGTGAATCTAAAAAATTAATATTAAATATTGATGTGAAATTGATATTAAATACGTACCGATGAGTCGTCTCAATAATAAAACTGCAAAATAATCTTCCTGTAGTTTCAACGAGACTGCTTCGCCAAAGATTTTCCAGCTCTGTCAAGGTATAACGGATCATACTGGTTTTATACATGCTGAAAGAATTATCGTTTCTCTGTTAATAAACGTGAGTATCAACCTTGCGGTAAACTTCGTAGCACGGATGCTGCATCATGAAGATCATATAGACAAACATAATTGTCAATCATATAGCAATTAATTCAAATGAGTTATAATTTTGTATTTTTCATATTTTTTCGTGTTGTATAAAATATTGATTTTTCTATTTTGATTAATATACATGTGCTAGTATTTTATTTCTTATATTTTAATAACTTTAATAAAAAATTAAAATTGTAGAAAATTGTCAAAATTGTTTGTTTTGTATTCATTATATTTATCTTTAGTTTTAAATATAATTTCTTACATTCCATAAATTTATGAAACGCTTATAAAATAATACGTACAAGAACATTTGAATATTACAACAACTACTGTTTGATCAACGAAAAAATATTGTATTTATGATTAGCGAACTCTTAACGATATCGATAGTGTTTAACAAGTAATTTAGCAACGAATCCTGAGTAGCAAGCTATAAAAGACTTGCTTCAACTTTCTGAATCGTTAGTCAGCAATTAAAAATTGTACTCTTTGTAACAGAAAATCCATGATTCAAATGGAACGCTTGAACGTTATTCTCTTCAATTTCTATTCTCTCGCGATCTTGGCGGAATCAACATCCAATGGATCGTCAGCAATGATTGAAACTTCGTGGAACAATGTACATAACGTAAGAGATATTAAAAAAATCACGTAGCTCTGAAGCAGAATGTATAGAATAATACTAAATATCGTTTGATTAAAAATCCCGTGAAGAACTCTACCCAGGTTGAAGAACACGCGAAGGATTCATTATATTTGAATAACACATCAAATGCATTCACAATTTCAACTGGTGACTTTTCAAGCAGTCATATTAAAGATATGCAACACAATGAGGATAAAGAAAATGATGCAGATCGTAAAGAAGAACCATCTGAAGATTTGTCGTCGCATGATATCCTATTGGATCCTAGTTTATTACCGGCTCGTCTAAGTCGTCAAACTGAAAAAGGTGACACAGATTACTCAAACCTCGCATCGATCTCCAGTAATGTTAAGTTTAACAACCATGACGATAGTGTTCTTCCGTCGAAACTAAACTACGAGAGTGATCTCAGTGTGGCTGAAGATAGATATCCATCTACATATCCGTATTATCGAAAAGAGTTTTCGAATCAAAGATATCGAGCAAACGATAGAAGGGAACGTTATCGTAATTACTGGAGATATCCTGTATTTTCGGGAAAATAAATTCGAAAAGTTTCTAAGTTTTTTCTTTTTCTTCTCATTGAAAGGAAATTAAATTTGCATAGCTATGTAAGTAAAAAATAATAATGACAAATGTTCCTGATAGAGAAAACAGAAAAATATATATTAATAATAAAAGTAAAAAAATAATCTTATAAATTTATAATTAAAATAATAAAATCTAAAATGTTTCTTGAGAAGAAAGAAATTACTCCTAAAATAATTTTTCTAAAGTTTTCTAATTAGAATAACTTTTTTGTCAATAAAAGTTGATGCTTAAATAATTAAATTGAGCTGGCGCTTTTTTTAAAAGTTTCATACTTTAAAACAAAGTCTCAGAATATTTTTAGAATGAAATTAAATAATAAATTTTTTTTTTATTATTTTATCAATTTCTTTTCTCAATTCTATATTTTATTATTTTAATAAACATTCTTTTCTATATTATATTTAGTTTATATTACAAGAAACAATTATAATTATGTTAAAAAATAAAAATGTATCTATTATATTAATTTATTATGTTATGTATTTGAGAATGATGATAGGAATAAGAAGTAAAATGAACATATAATTAATATTCTACATTTATTTATAAAATGCCATACACATATTTATTTCATTACGTATGTAACATTTATTCTCAAAGAAATCGTATCATAAATATACTTTCATTGTACATTCGAATATCCATTCGAGTGTATTAAGTAATATTATTAACTTATTTGCTTGCGTAAGGCAACTTTGGTCGATAGCTTTTAATTATTAATGTTACTTTTAAGTAATAATCGACTTATGATTATAAAAGAAAACGCGAATTATTGGATTGTCCGGAAAGTTCGTGCCGACTAACTTATATAATTTAATAAATGTATACTAAAATTTAAATCTTCTGCGTTTCAATTTTCCTTCAAAATCGGCACGAACTTTCCGGACAACCCAATACATTAGAAATTATAAAGTAGTATACCGCTTCCTCTAATTCTTTTGTTTATTATTTTAATCAGCTCTTGTATGTTTAATTTTAATCCGACTTAAATATCTATAGGATTTTTTAAGAGATCATATATGATCGTAAAATAGCTAAATGTTTTCTTGATTTTTTGCTCTTATTATTCCGTTTGTTGTAAAAAGAAAAACCTTTCTGAATCGACAAGATTAGTTCACCTGTTAATTTATACCGTTAATCTTCATCGAAATAACGTCCATAATCTTTTAGCGTAATTATAACAAGTTCAATGCTCTTCGCTGCTGTTTTAAAGTTTACTTGTTTTTTAAAAAAATTTCCTTTTCGTTATCGACTCTCTATATTCGTTTACTTTACATATTTTTTTATCTCGGCGGTAAGCTTCGTCGACAAAGAAACAGTTTTATTTGCGCCCGAAATTTTCATATTGGAGCGAGTCTTCATATTGGAGCTTCGCTGTTTATAAATTTGAGTTTTTATTCTTGTGCTCACACGATATACCTATAAATATCCGCGAGCAGTAAGCTTTATCTTATAAAGCCCTGGCAAGCTACAAATATCAGTTTTGTTTAAAAAAGATTCGTATCACAGCTTGCTATTTTTCAAAATAGATGTTCGTATTTTATTTAATCGAATTATTTTAATGTGAAACCATCTTAGCTTCTCTATAATTTATCCATCTTTCTTTGGGCTTTGCGTATCTTTATTTAAATTTCATTTTTTGAAGTTTTTTTTCTTGCTCGATCTTCTTTCAATCCTTCTTTAAAAGTCTTTAAAGGATTTCAAAAATCTTTAGACCTTTTAAGACTTTATAAGTTTCCAAGTATCTCGAATGTATTATCCTCCCAAAATGAGATAATACCAAAATGAGATAAGTTGCAATTGTTGAAATCTCTAAATCAGTTTTTGTTTCTTTCGCTTATATTCGCCTACCTCTACCTCGGACAGCATCCCTGGCACGTTGTCGATACGCGACCTGTTGCCGATACACAAAGAGAGGACGAAGAACATTGGTACCAGCTGCAATCTCAAGATCATCATCCTTTCCTTCCTCTACACTGCGTTTTTCAATATTGGGGGTTGCGATATTCGCAACTTTAAAATCATCATTTAATGCGTACATCGATTCCTTGTTTATTAAAGCTTGAGGATCATCTAGTTCTTGAACAAAAACCGGCACAACAAGTATGGGAGAACCATACATGCTCATCATTCTAAGAGGTGATGCGTAAGAACAGGCGATGAACAGCAATGCGAAGACAATGAATGTGACAACCATCTAAGGAAGAAAAAAGGATTGTGTCTATATCCACAACATCGACAGATATCTAAAGATTTGTGGATCAACAGTTCATATTAGAAAAATATCTCAAATAATTTCAAATAAAACGTACGTATTTTTAAAAAATTCTTAGTAGATGTTCTTTACATATTCCCAGTATATATATATATATATATATATATATATATATATATATATTTGTTAAAATAAAACGTTTGCTTCTAATAATTTTTATACATAATTCAAATAAGTTTCGGAATGAATTAAATCATTTTTTATTTTTATAAAAAAATTTTTTTTCAAAAATTTTTTTCATAAATCATAGAAAAGACATTAGATTTATAATAGAAACAAAAACTATATACATATATTTATGAGAAATGATCTGTTAAATTTGAGAAAAAAATATACTTACCATCCTGTACTTGAAAGTACTGAATTGTATTTAGCAAGAAAAATAATAATCGCTTTCACTCAAGATTAGGTTACTCAAAAGAGGAAGTAACACGTTTCAATGCAAAGCATTTATTTAAAAGTACAATAGCACGTCGACACTCTCTCACAAGTTTATGGTGACCGGGACCGGGTATTCAGTATTTATATGAAACAATGACGTCAAACCAGAGCACGCTAATTATATAATGATGTTCTATGACAGGTGATAACTGACCTGGTAAATCAGCTAGACATGACACATCGATGATCTATCCTGGGTACTACTACGATGCTCCTTGTTTTGCTGGCCTTGAAGGTGTTAACTTTGCTACAAGGAAACCCCATCAATGTTTGTCTATTTACGCATAAAATATTGATAATTTAGTATGTCAATTCGCGCATGTATTTAGAATTACTCAAAATTATACGCGCAAATATACGCTTATTGAAACAAAGCGACAGAATCATTTTGACGTTATTTTGCTGGTATGTTCTAAAATATGGCTTTTTATTATCTAGATTTAGTATCTTACTTGTGTCCACGATGTATTTCCTGATTCATAAAGTATTTTATTTAGATAAATTTATATCATTTTTCTTTATATTTTTTATTATAACATTATTGTATTTTTTAACTTTATTAAAATTAAGAACAAATTTAGAAAACTATATTTTGTTTTTAGCTAATATTTTTTTTATAACGAAAAAGTAATAATTATTCAAAATAATTATAGAACAGTCGGTATATATACAGGATTGCTTCTATATCAAAATCGTAATATTGAAATAACCACGCATTTTATTATCGTAATATATTGTCAATTATTGCAAATTTAATCGAAATAAAAATAAATTTCACATAATTTTTTCTATTTTTAATTCGTTATACAGGTCATATTCTTGCGAAATATTTCATTATCCAAGATGCAGTGATTAGATTCTCACATGATGCATGACATAAGAGAGAGAGCTATCTTTAAAACCACATTATACATTGTTACATCACAACGCATATGAAAATTTAATCTTGTTCTAATCAATATTGAATAATAATTCGTTTAAAATACGTTCTCTTCTCATTAATGCAATAAAAAAAAAAGTTTAAGTTTTGGTCCCTCGATAAAATAACGATGTAAATCTTTGTTTAATTTATTCATTTTCAGCATTTATTCTATTTTGTGATAAAGTATATTTATATATGAATTAATTAATATAAAACAAATGGAGAATGAGAATGAAATTATATTAAATTTCATGAATGTATTGTTGCTTAATTTTTATTTTCATTCTTTTATTCTTAATTAAAAATTCTTACTTTTTACAGTTTAAAAATTAGGAAAGGACAAAAATCGCGAGTCATTCATCCTTAAATATAATCCAGGACTCGAGAACTCGCGAAAGCGAATGTATGTACATCGTATTTCTGTAGCAAATAGTCTGATTTATTTATTTTTCTTTATTAAGTATTTTTATTATACTAAACAGATTCTCATGTCTAGCATGATTTCCTTTAAAATGTGACAAGGCACATAACAGATAATTATTCTATGGAAGGACGGTTTCTGTTTTTTTTTCTTTCAATTTAGATGGTAGACTCAGCTTCCTCGTGCACAGATTCGCCGCTTTCGGTAGTTTCGCTTTTTGATCTGAAAGAAATTATCAGATAAGGATCTCTACGGGCTTTAGCTGGATATGAAAGACTAAATACGGAAGAGAAACGAATGTAAAATAATTTACGCTAGGTGATAATTGTACAATCTCAGGATTGTATGATTCGCATCGCTTATGAACGTATGTGTATAAGACATGTCAGGGTCTGTACGATTTAAGAATTTCAAAATCTAGATTGCAAGGTAGGATTATGAATCAAGCCGTTTATTTCGAAAAAAGTGTAATTTAAATTCTGCTATATCAAGAATTAACGAAGATTACATCATTGCTTTTATGCAATTTTAATATCTATATTATGTTTATACAATTTTCGAAATAAACGATCCAATCAACTCTGAGATAGAGAAAGATATCAATAACTGATGTACTATTACCATCTATCAGTAATTTACATAATAAAAATAGATTCGTGACTAATTCAAAGACTAACACTCAAAATATTCATTTAATTATATTGATATTAGTACAGCTGTTATTGTTGCCAAGAAACTAATCTAATTGGAAAATAATATGCGTACCAAGAGTCAATTTCCAACATTCCTTAAAAATCAAAATCGAATGTTATTTACAAATAAAACATAAATGCAGACAGATCCAAAACATTTTGATTTTTATTAAGATTTTATGGAACTCCTGGTAGACACTGAATTTTTTTGATAAATCATCGGATGTTATGGGTATTAAAACAAATCATACTAAACAAAATGTTCCTATCCAATTTAACAATAATAAACACGTTAATCCTAATTAAATCTATGTTTTTCTGAACATATAAACAAAAAAAGTATATCAGGTTAAACAATTTGAAATGTCTTTGTCGTGATTGTCTGGGATCTACTACATTTGCATCATAATTCATAAGAAAACATCTGTATTACCTGAATCCATAGTACATGAATCCGGACTCTCCGCAGAAATGTATTTTGTGAAAATAAATTCGCGGTGAAAAATACATAATTGTAAGAAATATGTGTCTTAAATTCATGTATAAAATCTATAGTGTGAAACATTCTACTCTCACAATGCTACTTCCAGTTGTGTAAAATATCTGCCAATAACTGCCTCTACGATAAGAGCATTCTCGCAGGAGGGAATCATTTCGAACGAATTGGCTTGACATATTGCGAGAGCATTGATCTTGCCATTTCGTTATTTCTGTATAAATAATTTTATTGTATGCAAATCTTCATGTGTCATCCAGTGTCTATCCATGTAATTTGTTTGTGTAAATGAAATTTCGATGAAGGAGAGGAACGACTACAACGATTTAACGTTATTCATCGTTAAAATCCAATTAACTATTTATGAATAGATAATATCTAATCTGATATCCAATATTAGAATATGCTAAATAACACTCATTCGTAACGAATAAATATTAGAGAACAGGCTTTCTGTAAACAAAAAATATAAATATATTGCACTGTTCAAGAAATTGATGATCATATTTATAAAAAATATAGTGCTTAATAAAATTTCAAATAATTTGTAAAATTTTATTCATAGTTTATGCAAGAAATTAAAACAATTTCTTATTCCTCGCTTCGTTCCTCTCTTCATTTCTATTCTCTTTTTCTTTTTTTACTCAATTCTTCCTTTCACACATGTTTCCAATTTCAGTTTCTCTTCTTTTACTATGCATTCAGTTTTCTATACATTAAAATACCATTCGACATTATAGCTCTACAACGATACATTGTAAATGTAATTAACTACTTCGAGTTGTGCAGGATGCAGAATGGGTTAGGGACAGATATTACCCTTACTGACGCTGTGCGATTAATCGATTGTTTTTAAAAATCTTTAAATTTTTTTAAATATTTTATATATATTATATATTTTAAATATATATATATATATATATATATATATATATATATTTAAGTATAATAAAAACAGCGTGAAAAGAAATTGCTGTTCTTTTATCTTAAAGTGTGGCCAGAATTTTTGATTCCATTAGCAAATTTTATAAATTCTTCTTGCAATTCCGCCGTCCTCTATCTACACAATTTTTAATATAACTAAAAATTATGAAATCGTTATAAAATATCCAATTGACAGTCGATTAATCGGACAAGTGTACAGTTTTCTCCATCTTCACATACTTTTGTCTTAATCCTTTCAGAAGCAAGCAATTATCTATTTTTTATATTGAGATAATCTATGTTTTTTCGCATCGATAATCAACGATTGATAATCGTCAGTAATTGTAAAAAGGCCCCGTCATATAAAGAATGTAGATTAAACGATATCGTGATTTATAAAATGTATGCTCTAGCTGATGCGCTTCTAAGAATTAAGGATCGTCAATTTCCTCTGTCTCCATTCTTACATCTGCCTAATGGATATACTCAATTCTTATTATTAATCCGGCTGCCAAGCGTATCGATCGAATCATAAACATTCGATATCGTCACGATGATTCATGAATATTGCTTTAAATTGAAGACATAAGTATGCTGCGGCTATCAAAATTTCCTTGTCAATCGCGCGTAGTTAATGATATAAAATCGATTTTTCTATCCGAGAATAAGCTCGATTCGCTCACATTCCGTCGATACCCTGATGCATGATCGCTCGGCAATCCGGAGATTATAGTAGATTGATCGATTCGAAATGGCCTTTCTTTACAAAGGATCTTTTATTTTAAAAAATATTATAAAATATAATATGGCAAGAAAATTATAGTTTACAAATACCTGCATTCTTATTATAATTGTTCCGTTCCAGAAATATCTTGCCAATTTTTATGATTAGAAGGCAATTTTATTAAAGAAACTACGTTCTTAATTACCAAAAAATATATTATTCACAAAAATGTGCATACAAGAAAATAAAATTGATGAAAGAGAAAAGTGATATTTTATGATTACTTAAATATAATAGGAGCACCTTCGAAAGTACCATTTCGAGTAAATCAGCCTTAGATTTACTAGATAATTATCTACTTATATATTGTCGGGTAATAAAAACGACTCGCTTTCACGGTGACTATGCTCTTCCAAAAAGGGGAGAAGTCGCTATTGTTACATTCACCGATCGCTGTGTGTTTTCCCTTCCCTCCCCTTGTTTGTACGAGTAGGCACTTAGCTATGTTTCTGTGTTTTTGTTTGTATAACATTATATCTATTGTATACATACGAATAGTATAAAAGACTGTGTCGCTGGATCTGTTTTTTCGTGCCTTGTCCGATGCTGAATGTGAAGTCCATAGATATTTTTTCAAAAGTTATATTATATAATTATATCATGTGTGAAAATAAAAATAGATTGTTATATCTAATATAATTGACAAAAGAAAAATCAACGTAAAATGATAAAAATGAGAAATGCTACTTTAAAATTATATCGGAGAAATCAATTTCTAGTGTCAATGCAAAACCATACTTGCATTTTCTTGAATAATGCTTCGATGAACAAGTTGCACGATCAACATCGGTGACTGCTCCCATTGTTCCATCGCATTCACTCTCTCATACATGCGTTTCTCATGTCAGATCCACGCATGCACGTACGAACGCACGCACTTCGAAGCGCACATCGGTTTTGGAACTCTTTTAATTAGCATCATGTTTTCGTGACTTGTGAACTTTCATGAATGTATGTCCCATTTCTGGAAGCTTCGCGCGATCGTCAACAGGAGAGAGATGAGCATCTACGATCGTTCATCCCGATTCTTTCATGCGTAAAACGGTTAATAGATAATTGCGACTTTTTTTTTAATTACGCAAACTACGTGTTGTCCTCGAAATTTCAACATGTTTTCAGTTCAATTTCAAGGCGCATGGAACGATCGAAAGATCTCCACACTATGGTGCGTTTCGCCAATGACACGATAACGATCGTCACGAGATTAATCGTTTCTATTTAATCGAATCGTCGCAGAATACGGTTTTATATACTTACATAAATATCTTGATAAAAATTAGATAACAATAGTATATTAGTGCGTAAAGTTAAAACGTGTTGTTGACAATAGAATACTGCATATCCCCTCGACATCGTGTTCCGCGTGGAGTATGCTCGCTCCCTTTTTGTTCTCCATTCAATTTCTTTTGCAACGTTCTAACGTTCTACACGAAGACGAGCACATCGATATGCGCAAGTGCGACGTGCCTAAAAACTTCGTTGGAAGATCGTGCTCCAACGATAGTTAACGTACAAAAGTAAAAAATACTTTAGTAACACGCATCTTTTCAAGACGTTGCAACGCATATATTCTCATCACGCTTCATCTTTGGATTGGAACACGATCTGACAAGTCTTTCTCTCAAAGTAGCTTATATAAAAGCTCGACTTAAGAAATACGCCGGCTTAATTTTCGTTATTTTTACCGCTCATTTACTTCCTCCTCCTTTTGTCCTAGAAGTCATTATAGACGTACTCAGTCTTTATCCACAATGCTCAATGCACAGTTTGCAACATACGCTGTTGAGCAATAAACTGGAATTCACATTTTCTAAGATTTCGTTTGTAAATCCTTCCCACCTCCTCTCTAATGTGATACTTTATTACTAAATTTTCGAAGTTTAATAAGAATATTGAGATAAATGCACAAATAGGATTCAATTTAAAGAAAAATTAAAAGTGAGAAAATGTCGCGGAGATCACCAGTAACTTTTAGAAATAACACTGCTTATAACAGATTTCTGTATCCTTCTTTTTACTGTTATTAAGAATTTCCATATCAAACTAAAAATTCGTAATATTCTTTTTGTTAAAAAAATATTTTAATAACAGAAAGAAGGTAAAAATAATTTGTCAGCAAAAATTCTCTTCATAAACATAGTGAGTTCAATCTTTTTACATAGTAGTCTAAGATAATTTCATTTTTAAGCGCAAGAAATTTGGAACTAATATCTGTGCATCAGGAATGTCTTATACTGCAGAATAAAATAATTGATTCTACAATCTATCATCGTTCAAATTAATCGAATTTATGAATGGCAGCAAAATGAATGAATTTATCAGTTAAATCAAATATTATCATCCCAAATGGCGATTTGCATAATGTAATATTCTGTTGTAACAAAAAAGAAAAAGACAAAGATTGCAAATAAGAAAAAAGTATGTCTTATTCATAATTCAAATAATAAAAAATGAGCAAAATTATCATGATAAATAGAAAATATTGTTAAACTCTTTTGTGAATATATATATATATACGCAGTCTAAATTTTTACGAATGACTGATATAAGACAGTAGAATCTACTCCAATCAACAATTAAAAACATTTATCTATGGAACTATAATAAAATTGTTTAACAAGTTCTTTCTACGCCTATCACTAATATACCCATTTAACGCTACTAAAGAAATTGAATAGATTATTTCCAGATCATTGAATCCATATTTTCATTAAAAAAAATTAAGATCATAAATTTATAAGCTTCTCCAGTATTGTAATACATAAACCGTATTTATTCTTGAGGCTTCCACGGGTGCTTTCTATATAAAGATTATGCGTTTCGCGGATATCAGGCTGCTCCTCGCCCTGATGAAGTGAACTGCAAGGTTCACGAAACGTTTCCAAGAATGGATCTGAAACACGGAGAAAACCCGCGAAACGCATAATCTTTATACATAAACCGTATTATTTGAAAATATGAATTTAAATTATAAAATAAATTATATGAAGCTGATTTGGAAATAAGTCTTTCATTCTAGCTTTTTATTCAAAGCTAAAATGATTTTGATAAAATATTAACATCAAGTTTAATTCATTTAGAAATATCGATTAGAATAGTCGAAAATCACAGAAATATAATGTCTCCTTTTTTTTGTTTATTTATCATCATATTAACTAAATCATAAAAGAAGGAAGAGATCGAATTTAATTTAAATTAAAAAATGTTCTATTTATAGGAAATGATAAAATCAAAGTTAGATGATGAAATTGTTTTTTCATTTAATTCAGTTTTATATATCCATGATTTTCACTCTGTGTGTTTATGTGTATCATTATACGAACGTAATCAATAAAGTGATTGAATGATCAAAATTCACGCAAATCATATTTATAAAGTTATATGATTATATAGTATTGCATAACTAGTTCTTGAGTAAATATTTTACCTACAATAGTAACTTATCTGGGTGTTAACACGTTAACCAATTACTAGATAACTCGTATTTGGCAGTCTGTCGCTGGACGCCTACGAGAATGATCATCACTTGGCTAATCGATCTATGTGCCAACTACGTAGCGTCCGAGGTCGGATTTAATGAACTTCCTCTGCCTCTCCCCTAAAGTGTCAAAGTGTTAACACAATTCTTTATAGGTTATATTTTATCTATAAGAATTGTGTGATAAAATTTACTTCATAATAACGTTTTCACAAGCACATGTACGGAATAAACTATTCTTTCTTGATAGCAAAAATGTAATAAAAGAATTGTGAAATGAACATATATTCTAACATTCTAGATATTCAATAAAATAAATCACAATATAAAAATACAAATCAAAAATCCATCTTCTTTCCTCCTTCATCCGTATTCATTCTCATTTTTACTCGAATATATAACAATGCAGTCCCAGAATGTACTACCTTGCAGTTTCTAGCATTGTTTTATTTCTTTTCTATTGTTTTTTAATTATTTCTTTTGCTCATTGCTTGTTCTTTCGATAACGGAGACGTTTGCGATATTGCTGGCAATGTGATTTTACTATCGTATGATACAAAATCCTTTGTTTAGTTACTCTCTCGAAGATTTCAGTCAAGATTATTAAAATCTCGCAATAGAATCTTATGTTAAGAGTAACACTTTCTATGATTGCAAGTCATCGAAATGTTATCGATAATTCGAAAGGTGATGTGTGTATATACGTACGTATGATATCCTTAAATGCGACAGATCTAACTACGCATGTACAGGTAGTAACAGATCGCTATGATACCCCCACCGATCCCAATGCCTAAGCTTATTTTAAGAGGGTTAAATAATGACCTCTTGAATTTCTGCCATTCTTCCATCTCCTTCCGTCGACGTTTCATCTCGCGTATTTGCGTAGCTAGTCGTTCATTTTTTTCCGTTTTGCGCCGACGTACTTCCCCTTTCCTGTTTCAAGAGAAAAAAATTCGTAATCATTAAGATAAATATTAAATAATTCGCGGTTTGTTACTAAGAATTCGTTACTCACGCGTCTGAATTGGACGGAGAATTGTTTGTTAGAATAGAGTTCTTAGCGTCATTGGAAAGATCTTCGTCAAGTACTACGCCATCATCTGTATGTTGTTCGCATACGTAATTTGAAATAGATGTAGATAGGTTTGTATCTGATAATTCTACATGATTCGGTGGTTCACTTGGTAAAGGTTTATCAGGTGGTCCACTTACTTCATCTGAAATTGATATATTCTTTAATAATAATGCTTGTTATGATATAAAGAGCATTTTGTTTTAACAAGAAAGAAAGAAATACCATTATCAGTCGAACCATCCGGACTTAGATCTGCCATCATACTACGAGTTAAAGACTCTCCTCTAGGAGGTGGTAGAGGAGGAGGTTCGTCGTCTCTTTCTAATGGATGGTTACTCTTATTATTCATTTCGTCATAAGTCGTTATTATTTCATCATGAGTTGTTTCGTTGTTCATATCCTATAAAGCATATTATAAGATACAGTGAGTAGTGAGTGATTAAATTTTATTGCAATAATCTGCTATTATCAAAATAATTTTGTTGTCTGCAAAAAGAAATACTCTGTCTATTAAAATACCAGTAAAAAATATCGAAAATTAAAAAAGACTATATTAATTGTTATAATCTACTCAATAAACAATAGCAACTTTAATTACTTATTACCATGTTTTCGAGTGGCAATTGTTTTGCTCCTTGAATGATGGCAGCATATGAAAAACAAAGTTGTTCGGGTGTTTGTATGAGACCCATACGAGATCGTCTCATTTCCAGCAATTCATGCCGTACATTTAGAGCATTTAAACCATATTTTTCAATCTACAATTAAATAACATTTGGTTAACGATTGCCAAAATA
>Ga0157363_1003565_pt1 | contig 14100 bp, 8 predicted proteins | sample AttsexASBM1_FD_111477 | JGI IMG/M metagenome (GOLD analysis project Ga0157363, IMG submission 111477) | Fungus gardens microbial communities from leaf cutter ant in Ribeirão Preto, State of São Paulo, Brazil - Atta sexdens ASBM1 | ecosystem: Host-associated > Fungi > Mycelium > Unclassified ...
AGAGAGAGAGAGAGAGAGAGAGAGAGAGAGAGAGCTTATTTGAAGTGTAAATATTAAATATACTTCCAAATTTAATTTTCTTTACAGGGATTGTACATCTAATATATCCTTAAATTTCAATCTAACTTTCAGAATTATCGCGAATTCACCGAGAGTGCACGCGACATTGTTTCGAGAAATAGCACGATATTATTAATATACAATAACAATTAAAATCGAGATTTTCGAAACATGGTATCACATATGAAGAATCCATCACGGTACATCAGAGTCCAATCGAATGAAAATCCGATATTTATATTCGACAATTTACAGTGAATAATTAGCAAGATCGAGGGAGGAATAATTGAGTACAATTACATAGAACAGAAAAATTGATTTTATATTTATATATCTTTCTATCTTTTTCTTATATGTATGTAACATTAACTTCTAAATGTGTATCATTATTAAAAAAATCAGTTTCCGCCTGAAGAAATGTAAGCTGTATTTTGTGACTTTTGTAGGAGAAAACTCAGAGACTACATAAGTACTTGACGATATGTTATTAAGGCAACATGAGGGCAATAGGTCTCATCAGAAGAACTATACGTTCATTTATTTTTAATGACAGAAGAACATAGCTAATAATACGGATGAAAAAAATGCGTATAGATCAATACGATGAGTAATAAAAGTCGCGCAGTATTATAGACTTGTATGAGTCATTGTTGGCAAGAAACACTTCTGAAACTTTACATGTGACTTGTATTTTATACATATACCCACATATGCAAAGGGGAATATCCTCCTTTGAACTTTACAATCTATCTTTAACACACTTTACACATCAAATTTGAATATTGGTCGTTAGTCGAAATTCCTGAAAGGGAGATTAATTTACCAATTGAAAATTGATCCTATATTGGAAGATTAGCGTATATACTTAAAATTATTGAATTACAAAACTACAAAACAATAATGAATAAGCCAAGCAAAACGTTTCCTATATTCTTTATCTGAAATTCAATTAAATATTCTTTTCAGAGAATTGAAAAGATATTGAAATACAGATTATTCAATATTATAATGCTGATATATATTTGAATATATTTAAACAAATATATTTAAAATGCAATATAATTGGACTCATGAAAATTATCTTAATTAATCTATTTTTTAAACACTATTCGAATCGTATGTTCGAAAACATAATATAGTTCGAAATATGTAACAAATATATAATCTAAATCGATATTATTGCAACGATACATTTTTGTGTTACATAACGGTCAATTACATGTATAAAGTTATTCAAGGATCGTTTCGGAACGATCTTTTCTCTATAATTAACCGATAACGAGATGTACTCATCTTTATAGAGGAATCTTTATAAAGGATTAATTATATATATATATTTTGTACGAGATTTTTTTCTATTTAATTTCATTAGCGTTTCATTTCACTTTTTCTGTTCATTATTTGACTTACGTTAGAACCATATATTTACGGCATGTTTCAGAGCGCGAGTAAAGTCCGGCGTGAAAATCCTGGATGCTTCATCTAGTAGCCCGGACTGGATTGTCGTTAGCGATGTCAATGTGAAGAACACAGCCGCCACGTTCACAGCGCGACGTAAGGAGAATTCGTCGCGTGTATCGAGCACGTAAGTACATGAAGTACCCCTTTGGAATAGTCCTGTCGCGCAGTCTGTTCTCGTTAAACCGACATACGTCGGCAAATTTAGAAAGACTCTTACTGGACTTGTGAACATGAGGGCAGTTAATGAGCAATTCAAATCCCTCGTTTCCGTTCGTTAAACTGAGAATATGAACGAATTAGGTCTTGCTGCAAATCGAATAATAGCAGAATTTTTGAGCGAACGAACGTTGAAAAGTTAAGACTTGTTAAACTATGCTTTCAATACTGCATAAAATTTGACTTTCTTATTTTCAAACTAACATCTTTTATCATAAAGCATTATTTTAATAGAGGTTAGTATTTAACAATCGAATTTTTTTATATCAATTTATTTTTAATTACAATATAAAATCTACATTTAATTATATATATATATATATATATATATATATATATATATATGTATATAAACTTAGTCGAAATTTTTATCGAAAAGTCTTTAACGAGATGTAACATATTTATTATAAGAGTAGATTAAATAAATTTGTTTATTTGAGTGCATTTATAATGATTTAAAGAGTTTAATGCTAATCACACAAGTAACAATACTATTCTAAATTACGTGATGCAATCTCTTTGTGTATTATATTTTTAACGTTAAAGAAATATGATACCAAAATTAATTCAAAGTGGAAGATGTTCCGATGATAGCGTCGTTTGATCTAAGATATCTGCTTTCACAGTAGTCGCCTTAGGCGTGCAATGGCGCTTCGTCTTTATATTCTTTGTACTCTTCTTTTTCTTCTTCTCCGTCCTCTCTTTCTTGTCATTCTTCGACCGAATCACTCGATTGTGCGGTATGTCGATTTGCTCTATGGTACGCTGCAGTTGACTGACATCTTCAACTTTGTAAGCGCGAATAAAGAAAGGGGCTTCACCCGTTTTTTCAAACGGCGATTTCCTCATGGAATCTTCGGTTGACCGAACAAGACGATTCTTCGGTTTATTCCTTTCCGCAGAGGACGATTTACTTTCTTTCGAAGTATCAACGAGCGTTCTGACAAATCGATTCCTCAGTTTGTCTTTCTCTTCGGACGATGATTTACTCTTGTCCAAAGTATCTTCGACCATTCTGACAAATCGATTCTTCGGTTTGTTCTTCTCCTTGAACAAGTCGTTTCCGGAAGTATCCTCAGCCGTTCGGATAAATCGCAAGTTCTTCGACTTGTCCTCTTCGGATGACGATCCACTTTCCGTGTTAACCTTGACCCTTCTGATAAGTCGACTTTTCGGATTGTTCTTCTCCTCAGACGAATTACGGTTCGATGCTACTTGAATCGTTTGGATAAATTGATCTTTTTGTTTATCTTTTTTCTTTTCTTCGGACGATGATATACTTTGCAAAGTATCTCCTATCTTTTTAATATACCTTTTTCCTCGTTTCCTCTCGTTCTCTTCCGAGGATGATGAAAAAGATGAAGATGAATCATCATCATCATCATCATCATCATCATCGTTGTCTTCATCGTTGTCATCAGTACAATTTTCATCGTCATTGTCATTATCCTTTTTTGATTTTCCGCGTTGTTTTTTATTCTCTTTATGATTATCATCATCATTGTCACAATCACACTTTTCGTCGTCATCATCATTTCTTTCATCGTTCTTCGATTTCATGAATCGTTTCTTACAACCATTATCATCGTCGTCACAATTTTCACCGTTATCTTTCTTTTTTGATTTTACACGTTGTTTCTTGCTTTTTTTACAACAATTTCCATCATCGTCATTGTCATCGTCGTCGTCGTCGTCATCATCATCATCATCATCATCATCATCGTCGTCGTCGTCATCACTGGAAGAGCTACTGTTGTCATCGTCGTCATCTTTCTTCCGCTTGGTTGCACGTCTCACACGCTCAAATTCCTTCGTTTCTTCCAACTGCTCCTCGTTCTCCAGAGACATCCATTTATTGCTAAGGTACAAGTCTCTCCTTGTACGCTTATCAGCAACTTTCTCCTCGCTAGATGAACTCGAACTGTCGGACTTTTTTTCGTCTATAGTAGTGTCATTGACCGTGATCACTGCCGTCGTCGTCGTTGTTAACGCATCATCCTGATCCTGCATATCTTGCACATCTTGCGTCCAGACAACGTATGCAGCCGTAAATCCCACGAGAAAACTCGCGAAAAAAAATAGCGTACTACGACGCATAATCGATCGTGCAACTTAGAGAAGAGCGATTTACACTCGCGATGGCGGTCAGTTGGTCGCCTTATATATGTACCATCGTGGTTGCGAAACACTGATAAAGAAAGGAGTCATCATCGGGCGAAACACGCTATTGCTGACGTAGCGATGCGATGCGTGCTGAAATAACATTTGTGGAGAAGCAGAGGACAGAAGGCGAAAGGTGGGGAAATCCGAGCGAGCAAAGAGAGATTTTCGTTATCGCCGTTAACTCGTTGATGGTCCGCTTTGATTCCACTTCGATTCGTACTTCGTAACTCCTCGGAACTCCGGCAGCTTCGCGCGTGCTTTCGCGAGATCGGCGATTTGCACCTTGCACCCGCTTCAACTGCGAATCATCGATCGCGCGCGCGAGCACCAACGAACACCAGCGAAGAGTTAACGCCACCCGGCACGCACGCAACATGGATCAACGGCCACGATAAGAAGAAGAAGGTGGGCGAGGGTTCTTAGCCGGAGGTTCCGCTTATCGAGATTCTACGCGGCGCGCGCTGCGAACGCGACGACTCGTGCATCGAGATCAGACTCGATGCGTGTGATACCGGCTTCTCATAGCTAGGCAAGTGGCTCGAGGCTGCAGAATAATTACTTTGAAATAACGTCGCTACCTTCATCTCGATAAGATAAGAATCTCGAGAAGACGTAATGAGCGACTGACGCTGCGAACGAGATGCTTACTAAGAGAGTGTTCGGCAAAAAGAAGAAAAAATCCTACCGAGAATTATGGATGGCGTCGAGAGAGAAAATTCAACTCTCTCTCGTCGGATATTATTAACTCTTTACCGAACTCATCATCATCTTTGATGGCAACTCGATAGCAATTTACATTTTTAAATTTGATGACTATTGTAATTTTATTCTGCTTATCACAGCATCCTTCGATAATATGATTCAAAAATGCTATTATTTATCATTATAGACTATAAATTACATTTATTTATTTCAAATTTATTGTGAACGATATAATGATTTCTTTCAAGTTAATTTTATCGAATTATTGAAGAAACAAAAACTATCTCTCAATTTGAACGAAAAAATAAAACTGAAATATATTGTATAAATATTTTTCAGGAATATTTAATAAAAGGAGTATTATTTTTTATTTAATCTTTATATTTTTATTCGCTTGGTTTATTACAAAGTAAAGGTATACTTTATATTTTTGTTTTTATAAACGTTATTGTAGTTTATTAAATGTACTGCTAGATTTTTTATTTTATACATATATATATATATACCTAGTGATTTCCATTCCGTATATAATTCGAATATAAAATCGAGATATTAAAAAAACTATTAATAATAGTTTCTGATTCAATTTGGAAATACAATCTCAGTTTACAACCTCAGTTTTTAGCGTATTAACGATCTATTAATTTTGGAATAATTATTTTTATTTTGAAAGAATATATTTTTCACAATTTAACATCATAAAAAAATGGTTTGTTGGATGGAATTCGATAAAATTGTATGTTTTAACGAATCTATAATTATATTTACATGTCTATGCATACTTAATTGTACTTTAATTCATAATTCTCGTGAAAACTGCTCGTTTTATGGCAACTTTAATCCATCGCCCATTTTTCGTCGTAAAATATGAATGAGACAGGGGATCGCGTGTAGCTGGAAATAGGAACAAGTAAAGACGTTTTGGAGAAACACTTTTAAAGCGTATGTCAAGGAAAATACAAAGTCCCTCGCGCAAGAGAATCGTTAAATTTTTGTAATGATGTACAATTTTCTGTGTTTTGCGATGTAACAGGCCGACTAACAGGTTATCGCTCCTTTTAATTTCTGCACTCATTCTCGCGAATCCACTTGGAAGAGAATAGCATTAATCATTGAAGATGCAGTACTTACACGAGAGAATGAACGAACATTCGTTCGAATCTCCTTTATCAAATGTGATAATACACAATTTCTACAGAGATTTATTCTCGACGCTTTTAAAGAATTGTTTTATCACGAATTTACGAATTCCCATTGCATTATTATTCTAATGTAATGATTACCTTTTTATTAGAAATTTTGATTTAATAAAACTTGTTTTATTTTTCGAAAAGTAATCTGCGTTCCTTAATTTTTTTGCGAGAATGTCATGGACATTCAAAGATGATTGTTTCTTTTTTTTATTTAGATCCGCAGAAGAAATAATGACGATGCTATTGGAGGCTAGCGAGGAAGGCATAGGCGGAAGCTGGGACGGCGGTAGAATCGTATGGAGCGTGCGTTACGCGCTCGAAGGCGAAGAAGAGAACGGCTCGCAGTTGACGGGTGTCGATCAGCAGCAGCGAATGCAGCAACGCCAGCTACAGCACCATCATCATCATCATATCGAGAGACGGAAACTGCAGGCACGGCTAGAGATACAGAAGGATGATATACAAGCGGTGCTTCCGATCTCTAAGGTAATACGCGATTCTTCTAGCGATTTAAATTCGATATTTATGCACGTAAATTCGAAAAACTTATACTAGAACGCAAAAGTTCAAAAGTTCAAAAGAAGTAGTCGCAATCGTATCTGGAATATTATTATGTGGGCGTGTATATATATATATATATATATATATATATATACATACATACATATGTACTTACAAGATATCTTACTTTTCACATATTAATTTTAATAGCGGATTCTTTGAGCAGTTTTGAGATGATTTTCTTTAAAAAATATTGAAACACGCCATTTTTCAAGCGATTGAAAAGAAAGCCTTTTTATTGAATTTCAATGGTACAAAATTATATATTTTCTTACATAGATAAGTAAAATAAGTAATGTTAAAGTTTAAGTTATAAAAATACATAATGTTGATAGATTACAAAAAAGATTTTATGCTTTTTACGTCATACTCTATGACTATATAATAGAAAATCAAGAGATAAAGAGAAAAATATTTGAAGGATTTTTGCGATTTCGTTAGAGAGGATTTTGATGCTTTTCTCTTGGTTACGATTATTTTCATCGTGACATTCTTTGTCCTTCGTCTCCTGCACCTCGTGCTTCATTCTTCGTCTGTGAAAATCCCTTGGAAAAGAGCTAACTCGAACGACGAGCACGATCAATACGGTCGCGTATATCGATCACCTCGCCGCGCGAGAATCTGTTTCCACTCGGTCGGCCAATCTACGATCCTCGCGAGTACCGAGACAAGAGAGAAAAAGAAAGGAAAGGCGGTGAGAAAAAGGAAAAGCTCTGTGAAAAGAGACAGAAAGAGAGAGAGAGAGAGAGAGAGAGAGAGAGAGAGAGAGAAAGAAAGAGAAAGAGAAGATCGACAAAGGATAATGCTTTTCCTTCTTTGGCTCCCACGGCGAGCACTCTGATGCTTTTCTCTTCGGCTTTTCCGCGCCCGCGCCTCCATAACGGCGATATATTTCTAGTCCATGGCAAAATTCCATCGATACCGCAGAGCATCTGCTGTAACAACGGATCGTAATGAAATTTTTGATTACTGCACGTTGAACAACGTCGATGTATGCGTTCCTTTATAAAGTGAGATGTGTGTAGAGTGAAACATTAATTTTCTTTAGTTTGTAAGAAATGTGTAACAAATGTGTGCAAAATAATAATATGTTTCTGAATATATCTTAATAGTGATAATAATTCAATTGCAAATGGTTAACCTATTTCGATTATTCTCATCAATGATGTATTATGTAATAGCGAATATTTTCGTAATAAGACCAATTTGTTTTCTATAATAAAATTTTATCGAATTTTATTCTAAAAAGAAATTGAAATCGATATGCTTATATTTATATATGACAGTTAAATGTGGTTTTCGTAATTACTTTTTATCACTTGCCACAACAAGTCCTCGCAATTAGAACATACGCCTCTTGGTATGTAAATTAGATCTGACGGTTCCACATTATCCATGACATGCTCACAATTTCCAGTAACACGATAGCAGGTGCATAGTACATAATTTTGTGTATGAAAGTCAACATGGGAAGATCACGTAGATGATCAGACACCTTCACCTAGAATAGAATCTTAAACAATTAACTAATTGTAAGAAAAATATTTTACGCGGTTCATATAATAATTGCTGAAGAATTAAAATATCATGTTGTAAACTGATCAATGAAAAGTTCGTGTGATGCGGTTTTACAATAGCAGGATGTCTTGCAAAATCATACTTTATAACTTTGCAAGTGGATTCTATTTTTACAAATAAAATTTTTATTTTTGAATGTTATTTTTAAAGACATGCTAAAATTTACAATTGTAACGGATGATTTTTATCAATATTGTTGTTAAAGACTTTAAATGAAAGATGATTAATATTGGACAGCTTTTTTGCGACGTTTCGTAGATAATGTCATGAATTACTAATTTTGCAAATTTGTTATTCATATCTATAAATTAAATCAAATTTGACAATGCTATTGTAATAAGGTCGTTCTTGAAATCTAGAATCAGTATTGGCGGATAACGCAGGGTAAAGATTGAAAGCATTGAGAAAAGAGGTTGCGCGAGGTCTCTTTTAATTAAAAACTTTACTCACACAGTCTCGCGCGTGGAAGGAGCTGCAATTAGAGTAAGGATAATCAAGAAGCGCGGACGGAGTTCCTGACAACTTTACGCGAACGAGCGAGCGAGAGAACGAGCACGCGGCGCCTTCAAAAGGATATGTAAACGAATTAATTATCTCATTTATCAATTAGCGACCTCTGACACGCGCGCTTGTTTTCTCTGCTGAAATTTATCACAGTAATAGCCCGTGTATTGTACATATTTTATGTACAGCAATGTAAAATCCTTGCATTTCTCTTATATCCATCAACCCCCTTCCATTCGCCATCGATGAAACATCACTCTACGTTGAAAATATTCTCCATGTTGTTTTAATAAACTCACAGAATAACCTCGTTGATCTCGGAAATATCTGGAAAATAACTGTGTGTTTCATTCATGTATTAAAATATAAATTTATGATTCTGAAAGTTAAACTGCTAAATTCATGCGTCAAGTTTACTCATTATTGCATATATTATTGTATATACACTCTTCAAAATTGCAGCGGGTCAATCTTTCGAGTTATTAAAAGGAACAAAATACATTGCTGAAGATAAAAACGATATGCACGTTTTCTGCAGAGAATAAATTAATTATTGAAATGTACATATACAACACATACGTGTATAAGAGTCTACAAATATAATATACAAGTATAATAATATCAATTTTCTCTAGAGAAAACTTTGAGTGGTAAAAATTTATTATTACATAAAAAAATATGATTCTAAATTGTCTCAATTCGATCTTAATTTGAGAACTATCAAAATTTTTTTTCTCTTTTATATTAAATCTTCTCATAAGAGAGTTGCTTAAAGGTTACTTTAACAATCTTAAATTAAAGAATTTTACAATTTAGAGATTGACATTACTTATGGAGCCAAGAAGGTAAACCAGAAATTTGTACAGTAAATAAAAAAGTTTTTTAAGCTGATTTCTAAAACTCTTAATTAATTACACGCCATTAATCGCGTCTCGGACCATTATTAGCCTGGCATTGTTGCAAATGATTAATATAGAAAGTTAGGGGAAAGAAAGCGCTATTCAATTATAAATTTTCACATAAGTGTAAAACCAACTTTAATCCTTTGATGTTTCCAAATAAAAGTTATTATTTGAAAAATTCAAATAATAGAAAAATGACTTTAACAAATTTTGATTAAATGTACTCGCGCGAAGGATTAAAATGTTTCCTTTTACGTAAAAAGGAATAATGTCACAAATATCAAATATATTGGAAGAAGCAAATATTGCAAACATTTAAAAAAAAATCTTTCTTATGCATTTTTTTTTTAATTAAAAATTGTCAAATAGTACGATATTGAACTCTTTATATTTTTTATTAGAGATTTGTATACATTACGCAATAGAAATCGAATCAAAAAATCAGTGACAAGTGATTCTTCTCAGAGAATCTCTCACGTGAATTTCTTTTGTGAACAATGCATTCTGCACGGCGAGATACAAAGTACACGGACGTGTAGTCTAGTCTCGTAAATATTTTCGTGAGTCTTGGTTGAGATGAGAAAATATTTGACGAAAGAAAGGGAAGGAGTCGCGGTTCGCGTTCGAATGTAAACTACGCCCGCTGCTTTTATCATTGCAAGAGAGCACGCTCGTCCACGCGAGAGATACAGTATATGTATAGTATAGTTGGCTGGCACACTACAACGTGGCGTCAGGGATTTAAATTCCCTCGCTGCAATATCCGAGCCGTTTGATGTTCCTTCCAAAGGCTGCCGGTCTGTATGGACGGAAGCGAACTTGGAAATGGCTTACTAGTCTGGCCGACCGATCCTATCCAACCAACCCCTTTGCGGAACTCCCCCGTTGACGAACTAGTATAAAGTACACGGACGACGCGTACACATAAAACATGTAAACGTGGCAAATAATCTTCCACGTGTACGAGCAACATCGCAGCAAGCAGCAAGAACAAGTCTTCAACAGCTGTAAAATAACTGTACGAATTCACGGAAATTTGGTTCTCATTTTTGAACTCGTTTAAACTTTTCATGATGTTAAATCGTTAGATTATATATTAATATGGCTTATTTTAAAAATGTGCGGATCAACTTCTTTACGGTAACAACTTTTTTCTTATTTAAGAAAATATAATGTACCATTAGAGAAGATCGATAGTTTTATCGGTTTATATATAGTGAGATGATTTTACTTATAACTGAGACAAGCTTTTTACTGCTTTGAAGTTCTGCTTTTCAAGTTTGAAAGATCAAGAATTTTTCCTGCAAGTGTTCTTTTCAAAAGTGGAATCAAACGAAATAATTAAAACGAGAGATAATATTGTTTCTTTCTAATTTTATAGAATAACTGAAAAATTTTTAATCTCTAAAGTATTAAATTTATTTAAAAAATTTAGTTCTGTCTTATTGTTAGAGTTGTTGTTTTTGTATTGCAATTATTCATTTTAAAATATTATATATGTGTGTATGTATATATACATGTATACATTATTACAAAAATATAAACTATTATATATTTTCAGGGAAGATAAATTTAACATTTTTTTATGTATATATTTTGCTTAGTTCTGTTTAATTTATGTTTTTTTGAATTTTATGTTTTCGATAGTTCACATACATATTTTTTAATATCGCTTACCACGCCTTTTATCTTGTCACAACGATAACGAAATAAAGTTCAAGGCAAAATAGATAACAGTTATGAATAATGGATAATGGCTGCTCTATCAATGAAGGTTACAGAAATGCATATATTAAAATATATGCATTTTCATCTCAAACTATTAAAAATAGGAATAGGACTTTGCCACTTTAGATATGAGAAAAATTGGAATGTAGTTTAAGCTATGAGTTTCTCTTCGACAAGCGAGAGGGAACGTTTTATATTTTGCTTCAGAACTGGGAGGTGATGAATACAGCGGTGTTGACGGGACGTCAGGTGTCGCAGGGGATGAAGGTTTTCATTGTGAGCCAAGCCGGCACGGTCGCCGATGTTACGCTGCAGTCGTCCTGTCATTCCGAGGACGAGAGTGTCCTCAAGGTAATTGCTTTTTAATTTATCTTCAGCGCTCACTTAGATTCTTAGGAATTTAATTGAAGAAATCTTAGTATTATATACCTTCAGTGGAATTCCCTGTTTTCTCATTTTTATCGTTGTTATTCGTGTTTAATAACTTTTAAAACTTTATATACATTTTATTTCTACATATGCAGTAAAGGAATATGTCAATATACAATTTTTTTTACATGTCCAAATTTGAAAATTGGACATGTATTTAATTGTATGAATGTATTTTTTTTTTAATATTGAGTTTATTCTTTAAATAGAAATTAATTTTACATAATATATTATTCTATATACCGGTATCTAATATTTATAATGTAATATCATTTAATCCTAAAAGTATAAAAACAATAATGTTCACAAGTTTCAAACTAATAATCTAATACCCCGTATAATCGACGGATTAAGTGATACTTTCAATATCCTGGTACTTTACACTCAAACCGTGCATTACGAACTATTGTGGTGTAGGATCAAACTACATTTAATACCTGATCGTTGTTACGAATACCTATAAATTCGCAGGTATCATCCTCGTGCAGTAGCGTGTACGTGGATGGTTCAGAGATCCGGGGTTCTAGTAACGCATCGGTCCTCGTTAAATACGGCACGTATACTGGTTTAGCAAGATTCACAGTATGGATGCCTGAATTTCCATTGGAAGTAAGCGTCGCTGACACGCGATTGAATCAAATAAAGGGTTGGAAGGTGCCGGAGGAGCATGTAGCAAGTGCGAAGAGCAAACGGAGTTTGCTGAATGCGACGCGGATCGAACAGAAGACGGAAGTTGCTTCGACGTCGATAATGCCATTAGAAACACCACCGGTAACCGCACGAGCGAAGAAGAGAAGCGCCGTTGATCTGGAAGAGTCGATAGAGGACACGTCTATGGACGTGGACGATCCGGACGAACTGCTCGAGGAAGATGAGCACGAGGAACGGTTTCGATCTAATGGAAATGATCACAGATGGGATACAATCAACTCTATCGATCGGAATCTATCTCCGGCTAATTGCAGATTGCGTTTCCAGCAAAGTCCGGTTGAAGTGCACGCCCGATTTTTAGCAACTGATCACGACTCGGGTAGAGTCTCGTACTTTGTCAATCGGCGCACCTGGTTGCGCGTCACTGACCTCGTAGTCGGCATGCTGCGTGTCTCCGATCCTAGAATAGCGACGCTTCTTCAAGGTAGATTGGTTCAGGGACGCGGAGTGGGTCGCACGGAGGTGCAGGTTTTGTCACCGATCACCGGTAGAGTCATCGGCGCGAAGGAAATCAGAGTCGGCAACGATCGTGTATCTGTGACACGTCTGTCTGTCCGAGTGGTATCCGGACTTCAACTCAGTATCAGCCCAGATACTGCGATCGAGAACGGATACGTTGCCGAAACCTCGGTTACGAGAAGACTAACCGCCCAATATCAGGTAAATTATTATTATAGGTACAATATTATTATTTGTGTCGAAGTTTCAAATATATCTTGAAAAAAACAGCAATTTTGCAAAATTTACAATTTAGAAAAGTCAATTAAAAAGTATTTATTGAGTTTCATAACTTAACACAATACTAGCGCGCGCGCGCGCGCGCGCGCGCGCGTGTGTGTGTGTGTGTGTGTGTGTGTGTGTGTGCGTGCGTGTGTGTGTGCGTGCGTGTGTGTGTGTGTGTGCGTGCATGTATATGATCAAAACAAAACTGTTACACGAGCAAACAAATTTGTTATTGTATACCAACAGGAAGGATTGCTGGACATTGACGTAGAGTTCTCGGACAATACCCGTACACCCCTCAGGGAAATCGCTGTGAGCGATTACCATTTACTGGTGGAGAGTCTGGATCCGGAAGTTGTGGCGTTTGCACCAATGGTCGCTTCCCATCATCCACGTGTAATCGCGGTCGGTGAAGGCCGCGGTGACTTGCTGCGTGTCAGTTTACAGCTAGCCGATTCCTGTCGATTATCCGGTAGACGTTCAAGCAAGGGTTCTCAGAGGACGACGGCCACTGCATTGGCAAGCGCGTCAGCTAACGTTGAAGTGGATTTCGCTTCGAGCGAGGTACCCAATCGGCCAGAATTCGTGCAAAATGACGGCGGTGGCACTGTCGGTTCTCACCATCATAGAGAACGTAAAACTAGCCGGGGCGAAATAGCTTCCGATCTACACGATATCCTCATCGGTAAATAGATCCTGTTCCTCTTTGCTTTCTGTCTTTCTGTCTCGCTTCTTTGACATTCTCTTCACTTTTTCTGTTCTTTTTCTACGCTTTATAACTGTCACATAACGCATGGTATGCACTTTGTACTGCATTTCTTAGCGGAAACTTTCTTCGTGAGACTAAGTATTTGGCTTGTAAGAAGTTCCCTGCCTATTTATGCGTGACCTCTCTTCACGATTTCTGTCCAGTCCTTCGTAACTGATACGTCTTTCTACCTCCTTTACACTGAATGTCAAATGCGTCTAGTTCTTAGAATAAATTGTAATAAAACGCAACACATTACAAATTATTAAAGTATAATATCATTGAATCATTCAACATGAAATATCTGAATATATATATATATATATATATATATATATATATATATATATATATATATATTTAAATCACAAAAAAAAAATTAACAAAACAAAAATATGTTATACAAATTTATCAACTCACA